>Ga0307511_10001885_pt1 | contig 22023 bp, 21 predicted proteins | sample 13_EM_MG_FD_200266 | JGI IMG/M metagenome (GOLD analysis project Ga0307511, IMG submission 200266) | Populus trichocarpa ectomycorrhiza microbial communities from riparian zone in the Pacific Northwest, United States - 13_EM | ecosystem: Host-associated > Plants > Roots > Unclassified | place...
TAACAGTTCACCAGGATTGCTTCCAGAGACCAGGTCACAGTAATGGGGGGTGGTGAATAAAATTCCATGGCTTCTGATGATTTTAGAGTAGCAGTGGTGGTTACCATTCTCAAAAAATAATAATAATAAAAAAAAGAAATACCAGTAGTTAACAAAGCATAAGATTGAGAAAACTTCACTCTTTTCTACAAGGGAAAAGAGAGAATCTGTAGCTGAGATGGACAGAGTACAAGATTGCACTACGAAAAGGTACAGCTAAATTATTATGATGCGCTTTCCAAAGCACGTATTACACTTTTTGTGTGTATCTTGCTGTATGATCTGATCTGCAAACAGTTTTTTTGTTTTGTCACAGACGCTGACAAAAGGGCCAGTGGAAGATTTGTGGTTGAGGTCCACTTCTCTATATGAGAATTTTATTACAGAAAGTTGACAAAAGATCACCCAGAAATGGAAACGAGAGAAACTAAAAAAAACTATGTCATCACGATTCAGAATTTGTTGAATCATCAACCGGATGCCAGTATCTGTTGAAGAACCACATGGTGTCAGCTTCCACAGCATATCCATCTTGATTGCGGTGCCAGCCATAGTAAGCATGGGTTCTGTTCTTGATATCGAAAATGGCATGACCAAAACTGGCCTCGCGGTATGCTGAGTACTCTGGTTGTGGATATGTCATGCTGCAGGACAATGAGGCCACGTTATATTTAACTATGCAAGCAAACTGGAAGATATATATATATATATGGGAATATGAGTTCTTTTATTCAATCTTCTTACTTTGTTGCTAAGCCTTCAAGATTTCCTCCATCGCCAATGGTAATGTAAACTGGGGCAGTTTGATCTCTTACCGGAACACACTTTCCGTTTACTATGTTGTATGCAATGTTCGATATGCGTTCCTACAGAGACAGTAAACCATTGGTTACGGACAGAAGATGTGCCAGAGTTTTACCTTGATAATGACTTCACATTCAAATCTAGTGTCTGATGGTTCTTTCTGATTGATGACATCCACAAATCTCTCCTCAATAATTTGATAGTTCGGAGAATCTCAAGTTAGATTAATTTAAAGGATTTTCATTTAATGTCATTTGGAAGCAAAAGCAAAACCAAAACCGAAGCCAAACTAAGAAATCTTTACAGGACTTACAAGGTTTTAGAAAAAATTAAAAAAAGACATCCCCAAGGACTGGAAAGAAAACATCCCAATAGAAACATGAACCTTATCACATGATTTATACGGGACCAGGGACACTTACAGATCGTTCATAGGCATGAACATGACCAGCAAACACAACATCAACTTTGTACTGAACAAACCATGGCTCGTACATTACTCTCATGGTCTCTCCTTCCATGTAATGATAGTTGTAGCTATTATACCATGGAGAATGCATAAGAACAATCAACCACGGTGTCTCACTCCTATTAACTTTTGGTAGCTCCTGTTCAAGCCATTTGTATTGAGGAGTGTATTTACCTAAAATCACGATGAAAAACAGATGCAATTACATAAGTACTGGTACACGATTATGGAATTGCATCATTGGAGTAACAAACATTTGGACAAAGCATGGAAATGCAGGAATTATACTCGATGTTTCAAATATCTGAACGCGGGAATCAAAAGGATGACAGTGCAGGAATTATGGTAACCAATTAAACTGCATTTGAGCAGTGTACAAATCATGATGTTCCGAGGCCTTTCAGTAAGCAATGAAAAATATAATCATCTTGTAAAATATATCAACAAAAGATAGCAAGGACTGATGTTTGATAGAAACAAGTTCTACGGCATGCACATGCACATTTTGGTCTTCCATCATTTTATTAGGAATTTAGAAAGGAGTAAAGCCCTTACCATATGCTGAGTATGAAGACAAGACAACGATGTATGCTGAAGCCCTCTTGATTGAGTACCAAAAAGGAGCGGTACTTTGTGATGCTCTATAAGGGACATGGTAGCGGTGAGTAAAAGGCTTAAATGGTTTCGTTTCACCCTGCAAAAACAATACATTCTTTTGCTATGAATTCGCTTTTCCAGCAGCTTCTGCACATCTATTAAACATACATATGGAAAAAAAGTGGACTAGAACCATAGAACACAGAGCATCAAAACTCAAAAGCAGCAGCACCAAGTGTAATTTACTTTCTAAATTCAAGGCCAGTAGAAACCACGTCAGTAATTGTAACACTCAGCATCTAAATTGAGGTAGCTGCAATAAAATTAGTTGCCAAGCAAGATGATATAGCATCAAGCTTGTAATGGCTTTGAGAAGCAGCCCTGAGAATGAAGATCAACAATTTCTAAGAGAACAAAGTTGAGCGGATATGGGAAGCCATGGATTATCCGAAAGGTGTGAGATGAAGCATTTCCACCCTCAGAAAATAAGAATATAGAAGATACCATCTCCTGTTGCCCTTAACATATTTCAGAAACGTTAAAACATAACATTCTTCGTTAGATGACAAACTATGGTGTGAGATGCTTACAATTTCTGGGGCAAAGTCAATCTCATGATTTCCTGCAGTCCATATCCAAGGTTGATAAGCAACACTTCTCTCTACAAACCTTCCCCATGTATCCCATCTCACATTGTCATGATTTGGATAGTTATCAGCATAAGATAGGTCTCCAACAAACAAAACTGCTTGCCCTTTTGTTGGGTTCTTTTCATAGTGAGTAAGTGTTGTGTTTGAATCATAACTCTGACCAAGATCCCCTGCAAATAAATCCCAATAATGAGGACAGAAGCACATGTAAAAACAAGAAAATCCTATCCGCTCAAAGAATCATACACCCTTACAGAAAATACTGGAGCAAACTGCAGGTATGACTGAACCATAATGCCAATAATATAAGCAAACAGAACCTATAGCAAGCCATACATACCTATGAGACCAAATGTATATGGGACATCAGGACCAACTGCAGGAGGAGTGGTAAACCAGAATTTTCTTTCGGTGTGCCCAACCCCTACTACATAGTAATATTTTGTGTTGAACTGCCACGAGAAGTCAAGTAATCAAAATCATACTCTAATTTTGTACAAAAAGGTGAAAATTTTCAATTAAAAGTCCAAATCCCAACTAATTTATTGAGGAACTACAGGTTATCGATGCCAAACAGAACATAAACAGGGAGTGGGAGCTGGGAATGAAGCAAAATGAATACCAAATAGCATATCAGAAACTTTAGAAATTCACCTCTAAGTTTCTGATGGTACAGTGGTGAATGTAGCCAGACGTGTAATTGTAGAATTTATAGGTATAAACTTTGCTGTTAGCCTCCTCCTTATGTTCGCTATTTTCACTCCAGTAAATTACTTTTTTTGAACCTGGTTCATTAGCAGTGACCCACGACACTATAACTGCCTTGCCCACATGATCTCCTTGAGTTATATGAACCTGTATCAAAAACCACCCACATATCAAGAAATTAAGGAGAGTCCATCCACTGTTTCTATCAAGAAAATCAACAAAAGTCTAAGGAGAGTTCCCAAGATTCTAAGAAATAAAAAGGAATTAAAGATTTAAAATTCAGTTTTGCATTGAAAAAATGAAAGCTTTTCTTTGTTAATTGACAAACCCCACCTAAAGTATTGATATGAAAAAGAAAATGCAAACTTTTATTCAATCAATATACAATACAATACCATAACTCACTTTTGAAAAGAACAAGAAAAGAAAGAAATAAAAAACACACAACAAAATAATACACCTGTTGGGGAGCATTGTAGCCGGGAGGGACTCTGAAAACATCGCTATCAAGAGGCATATCAACAGTTTTCTCCACTTTCCTAACAAAACTACTGGTTTTGCCTCCATGACACAACACAGGCGCGTTAAGAACCAAGAACAAAACTGCAAAAACAACGGATGAAGAAGAAGGAGAAGAGCCCATCCTCTTCAAATTAGAGTTCAACATCTTGTGCTTTCCACACTCCAAACCCTTTGACATATGCGCATGTATTTATGTAGAAACGCTTGCCTGTTTTCAGATACACAGGAGTGTAGCGCTTCCCATTTACTACGGGGAATGTGCTTGGAATCTAATATCTATACCATGTTTTGCCAATAAACAAATTTGAGGTCAACAAGTCTGAAAGCTTAACAAGGCAAGGGATAGAAATTTATGTATTTATTGATGCAAGAAAATGCGAATATACGAAAAGAGGGAGTTCTTTTCTTTCAAGTAGGATGGAAATATAGTAAAGTTGACCCTGGAGTCACCGACAGGCCGTGTCATGATAACGCTAATCTACGAAAGAAAAGGCCAAACAGGGTTCATTTCATTGATTCTTCTTCTCGAACCAAAAGTTTTTTTTTAAAAAACAAAATAACATAAAAGACATTTCAAAATAAATGCTCTTCACATTTGGATAAGTTTCCAGGTAATGAATGGTTTTTTAAAAATGCTTCTTTCAAGATATCATCTGTGTTTAAATATCTTTTTGGTTGAGCTTTAGAAAGTCCATCAGCTTGTGTGTGTATCAAATAAGAAGTGGTCGCTGGAGGAAGCAAATTTACGTTACCATAATGGTACATACAGAGCCATCCGAGTTCTAATGAATACTTTAGCGTTCTACGTGGTTACTGGTTTTAAAATAATATTAAATTGATATTTTTTAAATATTTAATATTATTTTAATATGTTAATATTAAAAATTATCAAAAATAATATTTTAATATATTTACAATTAAAAAATATTATATAACACGTTACCCAGCACACATTGAGGTAATTGGGCTGACATTTCTAGTTCTGCAGCTTGAGAGTGTGCCAATATAATTTGTTGTTAGGGTAGACTGCCTACTCTCTACCCTTCCGTGGAGGCAGATGAAATGTATTCCTTGAGAAGTATAAGGTTATATTTTGAATGATTTTTATAAATTGATTTAACTTGTAATTTTTAATTATAAATAAATTTTTATTTAAATTAAAACTTGTTATAAAATCGAGTTAAAATTTTAATTCAATCAAGAGCTAAAGCTTTTTAACTTCAACTTGTTCCTTCAAGAAAATTAATTTGAATTGTTTTTATTAAATACATCTCTAACTTAAAATAACTAACTCTTTTTTATCATAAATTGCTCATGAAAAAAATCCAGACCATGAAGAGTACTTGAAGTTAAAAGTTTTTCCAGATGGATTAAAATATATTTTTCGATTTCCATTCATGAATGGTCAATTTATTATATGGTTACAGAATTTGGGTTTGACTATTCATTATATCGCGAGAAGAGTGCAATTAATCGCGAGGTTTTCGATAATATTTTCTCACTCGAACATAATGTCCATGATGGATGGACAGGATTATTTCACGAGATGATTAGAAGATCTTAAAATAATTTATATAGTAAAGTTCATTAAAGGAGTCACCGAAGTAATCCATCACTTTCCCACAATTGATGATTGTGATATACTGAAATGATTGAAAGGTCCAAAAAAGAAGCTGCGTAGATTTCAAAACCATGGCCGTATCAATCTTTCAGCTCCTTTCCTTGATCAAGCTTGGAAGGAAAGTTTTCAAACCTAACCTCTGTGATTCTGCCAATCCAGCAAATGAATCCCTGTAAAAACAAGTTCATCAGATTTACCTTTTTCTTCGTTATATTTCATCAATTTAACCTTGGAAGGATTGGATTTTAAACAATTTAGTCTACTATACAAGGTATGTTCATCACGGTGTATTAAAAATCCGGTTTGATTTGGTTGATTTGATGAAATATGACGAATATAAGACAAGATTGATGAATTGTTTATTGAAGGGCCTGATCTGCTGAATTGAAACAAATACAGGGACTAAACTGTGTATTTTCATTTGAGATAATCTTATTTCCACTCTCATTTATGGCTTGTGGTCCACACGCAGAACCAAGGGCAGAGAAGGCACACAGAATGGACAGCCACTAGCGTGAATTGGTGAAAAAAGGTGCGCCGGCAGTGGACCAGCATGGTCCGTTGACTTCCTGACGTTAAAACGACTGGACTACGTTCATCAGACTCCTCCATGCCACGAATACCACCCCACCTAGCCAGTGCTTACTGCCTTCTTTATGCCTACCTCTCTCGAGTTTTTTTTTTAAAAAAAATTAATCATTTAAATATTATTTTTTTTGAAAAAATAGCACAGTGTATAGAATATACAGATAACTATGACAGTTTAGTTCAGAGAGTAGCAATCGAATTTCTCAAATTGTAAAATGATCTTATATAATTTATAATAAATAAAAAAATATCTAACTCCAATGATGATATTATCAATATTATTAAAAAAAACTTCAATGATATAAATTTAATAACGTTAAAAATATTTAAAAAAATCATTAATGATGGAGAAAGAAAATTATATGTATTATTCAAAGCTAGTAAAATTTATTTACTTTTAAGTAATTAATGTGGTCCATTTTAATCATTATCGATAATTTTTTTTTATATTATTAAATTTAATTTATCAAAATCTTTATAATAATTAATACCAGAATCATCATGATCGGAACTTCTTATTCCTTTTTCTCCGTGAAGCCAACTTTACTCTCTATGACAGTATCATGTTTATGTACGGGCTCTCAACGTTTTAAACGATGAAAGGACAAGCCAATTATTCCTTCCTCTTCAAAATCTGTTTCTTTGTCGAATGTTTCCCATGTAAGAAACGTAACATGTATAACCGATATATAAGTTAGCAACTAAGACACATAATTAAAACCAGTGGTGCACGTTTGGTAAAACCCACCAAATAAACGTAAGCCCTTCAAAAATTGTCTCAACCCCTGTTCGGAGAAAACCAAGAACATGAAGCTTTTGGGTTTTAAAACAGCTCGTGAATATACACATATCATGACATAAAAATGTTCACAGAGACTTGTGCAATAGCGTTTTTTATTCTTCTTCTACTTTTGTGCAGTACTGAGAAACAACAGCGAGCTTCAAGTTGCGGGAGCAAAAGTAAACAAAAATAACTATGACCATACATTATTATACCATACCAGTACTACGTACGTACAGGCTACATTATTAGGAGGGGAGTGAATACATAGAGTACTGTGCACGGGGAGCATGGTAACCTGGAGGAACTTGGAAAACATGACTATGGAGAGCCATATCAACGCCCTTTTCCACTGCCCTAATGAAACTGCTTGTTTTGCCTCCGCTACACGGCAATGCCATATCCTAAACTAGAAGAAACAATGAAGAAGAAGAAGAAGAGCCCGGTACACCCATCTTGGTCTGCTTCCCTCGCTTCACCACTTTAATTTATTAGAGCCCAGTAACCATTTTTAGCTCATTAGGCTGCATTTCTGCTGTTCTTAAATATATCTGATCAGCCCTTTTATTGTAATCTAAACCAAAGGCCCAACAGCCATACCGAGCTCTTCGAGGTTCAGGCTGCGCATTTCGGATGTTGATAAAAACTTTGGCCCTGTCACTGTAATCCAGAGTAAGTCCCCAAGGTTCTAAACCCAGTGAACAATTTAACTATATTAAGTAACATGTGATTTGAGTAAAGTATTACTAAATTCCAGCACCATACTCTTTTGATGATGTCTCATGCAGTAAATGCAATAGCTCCTCGTATTGTTTCAAGCTTGAGTCTAGAGAAAGTTCATTTTTTTTTTGTAAATACAGGTGTGGGTATTTTATCTTAGTTCTTGATCAAGAATTAAACATAATTAGAGTAGACCAAGGTTGATGTCATTATACATCAACTAAACAAATCTTAAAGGTTAATCGATAATTAATAAGGATTATCCTATTTCATAATTCAATCAATTTAAACTTGGAGGCCAGCATTTATGAACAATTAAGAATATTTACATATAAAAAAGCTTAACCTTGATTGAAATTAAAATACATCCACGAGTACCTTTATTGTAAAAAACAAAATTATATAAAACACATGCAAACAAAACCCAGCCCAGCCCATCTCAGCGACTTTCCTGGGCCAAAAGCCCATTCCCGAACTCCACGACAAACACACTTTTTATACCCAAATATATCCAGGACGTAACTGAAGAAACATAGATTAGCTTCCCACCAAAAAGCCGAACCTACCATTCAATCCAGCACTCCACTGCTACCACGTGTCCTTCTGCTATTGCCCATCCGCTGCCCTTTCTCCTTAAGCAAACTCAAAAGGCAAAACCCACGCTACCGTCTGTTAGCTTTAAAGCACCGCCCATCTCCCTCTCTACGTATATTAGTACAATCGTATTTAGTATTTATACCATATGATTTGGAACCAAAACCATCCATGGTCCTTAAAGTTTCAATATATACCCATGGATCATAATAATTCAATAATAAAAGAGGTAAAATCAAGAACTGGCCCAATCCATCGCCGATCTTACTCCTTTAAAGTCTCAATAAATTAACTACAATTATCCGCCGTAGGGCCCATAAAATTAAAAGTAGAGGGTCGAATTTGATCTAATCTAAACTAGAGACACGGATATTGATACACGAGGGATGATATAATGAATCCACGTAATCTGTATCCCAATCCGTATCGGATTCGTATATTATACGTCTAACAATAACCAACAAACAAGTATATTTTTCTATAAAAACCTCTCCTTTGCCAAGGCATCGCCATTACCTGATTTTCAATCCAACAATGTCTCTCAACCTCTCTCTCTTTCTCATCCTCTCTCTCTTCTTTATCTCCGCTATTTCTGCGGAGACATTCAACGGTGATGATTCCCTGATCAGACAAGTAGTTGAAGGTCAGGATGAATCATCATCAAACCTGTTGACCGCAGAGCAGCATCACTTCTCGCTATTCAAGAGAAAATTCAAGAAATCATACCTTTCACAAGAAGAGCATGATTACCGGTTTTCCGTATTCAAGTCTAATCTGAGACGCGCGGCGCGTCATCAGAAATTGGACCCAACAGCGAGTCACGGTGTGACTCAGTTCTCCGATTTGACTTCGGCTGAGTTTAGAAAGCAGGTTTTAGGCTTAAGGAAGTTGAGGTTGCCTAAGGATGCGAATACAGCTCCGATTTTGCCTACTAATGATTTGCCTGAGGATTTTGATTGGAGAGAGAAAGGAGCTGTTGGCCCTGTTAAAAATCAGGTTTTTTTATGATTTGATTTTTTTTTTTTGTCTTTTGATTGTTTGTTTGTGGGAAGTGGCTTTCTTTTGTTTTTTCTTGGTCGGGTCGGATCTTTGTTACGCCATCCATGGGCTAGTGTGGAAATTTCTCTCAGAATATTCCATTATTTTTGTGTATATTTTTTCAGATTTTAGGCGGGGAAGTTACGTGTTGGCTTTCATTAATTTTTTAAAACTTCAGCCGTGATTTATGTTTATTAATGATTTATTTTTTTGGGGTTAAGGTTATTGATGATGATGTTGATTTTTTGATTTGTTGGGGTCAGGGTTCATGTGGGTCATGCTGGAGTTTTAGCACTACAGGAGCTTTGGAAGGCGCACATTTCCTTGCTACTGGAGAGCTTGTTAGCCTTAGCGAGCAGCAGCTTGTGGATTGCGATCATGAGGTATTTTATCCTAAGTTTTTTTTTTTCGCAAATTAATTTAAGTTGTTTTTTAAAAATCATAAATATGTTTGGTTAGAAATAACATTTAACTTAAAAAGTTTTTTTAGAAAATCGAGTAAAAAATTTAGGGGAATTAGCTCAATATTTCATTATATGTTAGATCTAATCTATCTCTACAAATTTAATTGCTTTCCAATATGTCTTTATATTTCTATTTCATTCTCCAATAGATATTTTAGCACAAACCTTATATGAAAAAAATCATTCTAACATAATTTATTAAAAAAATAATGAATTTTAACATCACGCGGTGTCAATTTGCATAAAATATCTTCTAGAATTAGGTTGGATGATGAACTATGATATAAAGATAAGTTGAAATAACTTATAGGGTCAAATGCGAGACTAAAACTAAAATATAAGGATATGTTAGAGCTAATTTAACCAATGAATTTTAACTTACATCATATTCTTTCTTTAAAAAAATTGTTTTGAGCCATTATTTATCAGCTATAATTCTAACTTAAAATCATTTTAACTTATTTTTCTCACAAGTTATTTATAAAAAGCAATTTTTGGATTATGACTTTAAGTCAAAAGTTATAATATAAAAGTTATAATTCTGGAAAGAAATTTATGATTTGGCTGCATTCTTTTCATGTTGATAAGTTCATTCAATAACTAGGCATGCGCGGATTCAATATTTTCTAAATCCTGCAGTTCCCTGCTGATGGTTCAATGTATGCAGAGACTGGTTAATTTGTTGACATGATACCTGGAAAGGATTTTCTTTTGATGAGAAATAAAGAAATGGACTGATTGTTTGGATAACATGATGTGGCACACAAGTTGCTGCGCTTAGATATTTGTTGGTTACTTATTCTCTAAATTAAGCCCGCGCCTGTGTGCAGTGTGATCCAGAGGAACCAGGTTCATGTGACTCTGGGTGCAATGGTGGGCTGATGAATAGTGCCTTTGAGTATACTCTCAAAGCTGGTGGTCTTATGCGTGAGGAAGACTATCCTTACACCGGTATGGATCGTGGTGCTTGCAAATTTGACAAGAACAAGGTTGCCGCTGGAGTGGCCAACTTTAGCGTGGTGTCCCTAGATGAAGATCAAATTGCTGCAAATCTTGTGAAAAACGGTCCCCTTGCAGGTAAATTGACTTGGTTTTCATTGATTGAGCGATCAATTTTCTTTTGACGTCCACAATTCTAGTATTCAGTTGTGGCTAACCCTTGCCGTGTTCTGATTCAGTGGCCATCAATGCTGTGTTCATGCAAACATACATTGGAGGAGTTTCATGCCCTTATATTTGCTCAAGGAGGTTGGATCATGGAGTGTTGCTGGTGGGATATGGTTCAGCTGCCTATGCTCCCGTCAGGATGAAGGAGAAGCCATACTGGATTATCAAGAACTCATGGGGAGAAAGCTGGGGCGAGAATGGATTCTACAAAATCTGCAGGGGTCGCAATATTTGCGGAGTCGACTCCATGGTCTCAACTGTTGCTGCCGTGCAGACCAACTCCCTCTAGGGATATCCTTACGATGCTGCTACCTTGTTGCTTTGTAAATAAGGATTTAACACTACAAGTTATATATGCCCCACTTGAACTATCTGCCTGTCATATTCTCAACATCCAAAGCATGGGAATGGAGTTTCTTTGGAATTTCCCGTGTCTTCGGTTTGCAAGAACAGCTACCCTATATTATTTGTCTTCTGGCGCAACCCCACCTTTTTAAGACTTGCAATGTTTCTCTTATTTCATTTATTTTGCTGTCATGTCTCACCAAAGCGCTCACGAATGATCGCGACAGCATCCTCACGTTACTCGGTGGTAAACTGCGACTAAACAGTTAAATCATCAGATTCGAATGTTCGATGTTCCCAAGGACACTTATAGTCATGTGATGGACACGTCGGGAGGGAAACTTGATTTGAACAGATGCCATAAACCCTCCAAAAGCCCGTGGTCGAAGCAAGCATATTAACGACCAGTGACAATAGAAAATCGAAACTTCTTGTTGTTTGATGAGGAAATAGCAAACCTTCTATTTAAAATAATATTTTTAAATTTTATTTTTAAGACCAGAATTTTAAAACAATAAAAAAAATAATTTAAAACAATTTTTGAAAGGTACAGGGCCAAACAAACAAGCAGCACCTCATCCTTGGGTCTGGTGCGGTTCTATTATTAAAATAATCAGCTACGATGGGATTGGTGTCAAGCCCACCAGTAAGATGATAATAAATAAACGTCTAAACCTAAAAATTATAGTAAAAATTACTTTCAAAAATATTTTTTATTTGAAAATAAATAAAAATAATATTTTTTTTAAATTTATTTTTAAAATCAATACATCTAAAAAAAATATACAAAAAATTCAATTATGTTTTAAGAACTCCGCATAAATACAAGCAGATAAGTCTGTTTTCCGCAGACAACTTTATTGCTTCTATCTTTCCACATACTAATAATAGTGGGAGTTTTAAATAAATCAAATAACCTTATTATTACACCTGGCCATACTGCCATCACATACATAAAGCAACTTTCCTCTAGGAAGCTGCCTGGTCCTTTCAATAACAAATAAGGATTGGACAAGAGATAAATAAAGGATTGGACAAGCGAAGCAATGCTCCAAAAATAGAAGCTTCCTCAAACTCCCCGCAACATACCCAATGACCTCTCATCATGTTCAAATGAAAAAACCCAAACAAATCCATGCTCATACACAGTGGATTCCCGTCTTTGGCAGCAACTATGATTTTATATCAGAGCCATCATTCATCCTCGTCATTTACCAAAGCAAATGAAAAGGGATAAAACTTGTAACCATCTCCCTCGTAGAATTTGTTTTGGAATTCCACCCAGTGCAGACGCAAGGCATGTAAGAAAGCACTAAGAGTTTCCATCACCAGCAAGACACCGACGGTCGCAAAAATAAAGACGATGGCTCCAATAACAAGGATAAAAATATTGTGGTACCTGTGGCACATGTAAAGCACAATGTTAGCTAGCATCCAATTTGAGTATAGGTCATTGGTGTGTGGCGTTTATAATTCAAGCAGCATCATCATAAGTGTTAACATACCCCCAAGCAAGGAGAAGGACCTTCTCATAGAATACACTAGACAACTCCGAGTGCGCAAGACTGCAAAAAAAGAGGCAACATAAAGCATACAATTAGCTCGCTAACTATCAAATAAAAAGAAGATGACCTTTTAGGAAATATATAGAGAAATGACTATAGTGAACTATGTGGGACCATATCTAAGGGTGGGATTTGACATCATTGAAAGGATAAGAAAGGAAACTTCTGTTTGCGCAGCTTTTATCAAGAGAATATATACAGCGCTCATCAAGAACAATCATGCATACAGAATTACACAAATTTTGAAATGTACCAGTTACATGCAAGATTGAATTCTAAATTTGAACTCAAATGATGCATAGCTTCATTTCCTAATGGCATACCTGAGGGCCCATAAACGAAGATAGGAAGCTGTGTTTGAGACTGCTCCAAGTACAAACTCAATGGTATGTATCATCTGATGTACGAAAACTTCACTGAATTCAAATTCCTCGTGACCATGTGAATCATGGTTTGTCTCCAACTGAAGTGACTCCTCAGTGCTCTGAAGTGGTGTGTACGATTCACCTTGGTGCCTCTGGGAGAAACTTTACAATCAGAACTCATGGAAAGAGAGAAAGAAGTGCAATGCTCTTGTTTATTATTTGCAAGTGTGCATACATACACGCATACAAGAGAACGGGGTATAATGCTCTTGTTTATTATTTGCATGCATGCATATATATATATAAACCTTAATCATATTGAGACACTTGGGAGTTGAGAGCAGTATCATACAGCTTCGTGTTGCTTCTTCAAAAGGAAAGGCTTTGGGAGCAGCATCCATGGTACCGACACAAGGGCCAATAGTAATAGCACTAGCTGAAAACCGAATATACAAAACGAATTAGTAGAATGGCTACATCTCATATACATGAAAGGTAAAGTAAAAGGCAGCAAAAAATACGAGTCAACCTGCACAGTTTTTTGCCTAGGAAAAAGCTCATTTTCTCCCAACTCGTCTGTTGGACTCAGGAACATGTATATCATTACATGGTACAAGTCAGCTTGTGAACCAGTGGACCACTTCACAATGATAAGGAGTGATAAATAGCCAAACAAACTGTTTAAAAATATCATTTGGGGGATAAATTGGAACCTGAAAAATGCACGAAAAATGTCACCCTTAGAGATACCATGCCATCTTTCGAACTCCAGCGAAAAAATTGAAAAACAAAATTGAAATAAATTTAAAGATGCTGAAGCAGCCAGCATTCTAGTTTTTCCAAAACTTACCAGATATTCAAGCTGTTTTTAAAGTATGTTGCATTGAAATAACTCAATATGATTCCAAGGTTCATTTGAGCAACCCCAAGAAGGATTGACATTTTCATCTTCAGAGAGTTGAGAAATGGCAGCTCACTGCGGCTGCCATGCCATACAGGATCTACACCAAATGGGTAAGTGGGGCGCACTTTTATCAAACCATCTGTGGTAGCATCCCTGAAAAACAAATAGTTCGAAGGGGACTGAGAGTCTGAGACTGTCATATAAAAATTGAAAGAGCACACACTAAATGAAGATTTTTGTAGCAGGTTTATAAAAGGTTTAAGGCATACACCTGCAAGAGAGATCACGGCATGCATATGCTGATGGAGCAAATAGTTCGAAGGGGACTGAGAAGAATTCATTATAGATAAGACCAGTGTAAATCGAGAAGAGTGCCATCATCAAAATAACATAACGACCACCAAAGGTCATTTCAGTGATATCTCCAAGTTTCTGATGCACAAAAGACATATAATTATATTAGATGCTAACTGCAGGGAACCACATAATCTAGAAAAACAAGCACACAAAAAATGGCAATCTTTAACAAAAAGTCAAATCCTGATAGTAAGAGAAGTCAACATTCAATGACTTTACAGAATAATGCAATAACCAAGCTAGACATAAAAGTTAAAAATGTCTGTCAACCATCAAAGATACCCAGAGATTACCTGGCCAGAAAGTTTCTTTTCCCTGATTATGAAGACTAATGTTGCGAGCAACATGCAAATTCCATGTCCCCAATCACCAAACATGACGGCAAAAAGAAAAGGGAATGTAACTATAGTGTACACACCAGGATTTGCTTCTTGATACTTTGCCACCCTGCCATCATGTAAAACCAAAGCATCTTTTTTGTATTTATTGATTTCATTTGAATGATGAAAACCGGCAAACAGCAAATGAATGTTTGGGTGCACATGCACACAAGCATCTGTGAGTCCATACATGCAAGCAAATGCTATATTTAACAGCAAACTATACATTGGGACTGTACAGAAAATAGGGAGGCATCTTACCTCATCATCTAACCAAATCTAATTATATGTAAAACTGAACCTATTCTATACATTAGGATTGTGCATATGCAGCTAGTTTAGATCATTTTACATGACATGGGACAAACACATATGATGCCATTATCAATTTACATGAAGTAAACAGTGGTAAGATGTGCATTACTCCTACCTAAGTTGTTAATGGACTGGGATTTAGACCTAAGCTCAGTTGATCTGACCTAGTTCAGGGTTTATAAACCCTAAATTTCATGTCATTTGATTACTTTTAATCAGTTATTTCCGATGCATTCTTTATAGTTAGGAACGTATTAGAAATTTTATATTATTCAAGGAGTAACTACCAATAGTTACTTCATGAGACTACTTTGAGGAGAGAGACAAAGATGAAGATGAAAGAAGGTGACATGAATATCCATCTAGGCTCATATATATATATATATAATTCTCTCCCAGTAACATATAGCAAAATTTCATGATTTGAAAATAAGTTTAAGACAATAAATGGAAAAAAATCAAAACTAATTAGGCTACTTCAAGAATGGTCTTAGAGTGGAACTCACCCATATGCATCAACAATATCTTGAAAAGCAGAAGTAAACTTGTTTGTGCGAAAATATGTAGGTGGCAACTCTGTTGTATGCAAAACCTGGAAAATTGTTCCAACTTGTGAGTTGGAATCAAATGCAGCTCGCTGCAATGCATCCTGGATCTGCAGACATCAAGTTGAAACTTGTTTTATATGCAATCCAATGCAATAGTTTCATAGCATGTATTAGTTCAGAAATAGGATTCAAGATCACCCAAAACATTCCCCATTAAAATTTAGTGTCAGGATTTACCTGCTTTGTACCAAAAACAGGACTCCACCCCTCAGCAACAAGACACTTCTTGGTCACATCAAGGCTGAGCATGTTCAAAGTGTGGTAGATGGATTTCTCCTTCCTCACCTTCACCAGTTTGAAAAGATTGTTAATGACAGAACACGATATAAAGAGTGAAATTATCATATATGTACAATCAAAATGAGTTATTATAACTTTGAACAGACCAAAGTATTCCACTGCACAAATTGATCACCAATAGTCTGCAACAAATGACTCCTGTGAAAAAATCCTGCATCTATAGCAGCCTTCATCTCAGAGATTCTTCCTGAAACCTGAAATTTGAAATGGTTAAACATATCATACTCAATCAGAAAAAAAAAGGCAAAACTTTTAATGGAAAACGCATAAAGCAATTGAAAAATGTCTGATCATAACAATCTAGATATATGGACAAAATGAAAGTTTAAGATGTTCGGAGGGAAATGAAAATATCAAGACTTGGAAAGAAGCATGCAGCAGCTTCCTGGATAAACAAAAGATAGAAAAGAAACAAGCAAGCAGCAGTGTGGCAAGACTTGAAAATAACAAAACTTGCAACTTGTCATTAAAACGAGAATGAAACACCTGACAAAAGCACAACACATACTTCGGAGATCATTTGAATTTGTTTTCCAAAATCCTCAGTGAAAGGGTAGCGATTTGCACCAAAAGCTTCACATATTTTTAGTATTTTGGTCTTTGCCTTCTCTCCCGAATAAAAGACAACATATACATTCTTCTCAACCTGTAGACATTCACAAGTCAGAAACAAACATATTAATGCGGTAGACAAAATTAGGTGACAATTGAATTCATTTTCTCCAAGAAGTCTACAATACATGCACTAAACAATTAATAAAGCATAGTATTAGTGAATTTAAGATAACTCAACAGTCCTTGCATTTTAACATAGCCCTTGCATTTTAAGTAGAAATCTAACAAAATATTCACTGCTGGATTCAAACAAACAAGTGATTCATATACTAAAAATCAGGCAATTAGCAAGGTAAAATTAGTAATTGATTTGATTTGATTTTGATACTTTAAACAATTTACACGAAGAAATATCACGTCATCATAGAGCCAAAGCATTTAGTGAGCCTCTTCGATAGCGGCCTTCTAACGATCAGGACTGTATAAGTGTCTATACATCGTTAAAGAGAACACCATACAAACTTCTGATATATCATACATGGCTGCCTATTATAAGATAGCATGGGTGTGAGCAGTGCACAGGACTTGTACAAATGGGTGAAGAAGTTCAGTAACATTACATAAAGAGATTAACATTGATAATTACAATTGAGCTAGAGTAACAGAGATGAAATGATTACAAGATGTGTAACTGCAGTTACTTTATTACCTTTTGTTTCTGTGTCATGGATACGTGAGTGTATCTGTGTAAGTAGCTTATCATCATGCTTATTGCTAAACAAAAGTTACATGAAGAATAAAATGTTCAGCAGAAATGCGACCAAACTAACCTTCTCTCCAGAAACAGGATCAACAACAGGTTCCTCAACGGCAGCCTGCCTGATGTACACATTGCCCCTAGTAGCACGAAATATAATTCTTTCAAATGGCATGGACTTTTCTTTGGGAACAAGGCCAGTGATAAACCCCAACTTTACTTGTTTTGATGACTCGTTCAATATTTCCTACAGAATAGCCAGTCAACTATTATAGTTACAAATACAAAAATGAGGATAAAGTAACACTGGTGTACTAAAAAGAGGATAAAGTGACATTGATATGCTATCAAGTAGTTGGAACTCCTACTTTGTCCTGTAATAAAGGAGCATCTAGCGATTCTTCGCCAGTTTGTTGGGATTCCAATTCCTTTTGCAGAGCAGTTGCATTCCTAAGGGCGGAAGAGAAAAACTCACCAGCCTACAAGAAAAAAAATCATTGTCTTGATTATTACCAATACATAATTGAAGTTCTGATGAGAAAAGGTTCAAAGTAGGACCGTGCATGATTATGAAACAACTTCAAATTACGTAACGGCAGAATATGAAGTCCTTAAGACATAAAATCTAAAAAATGGATGCCTGTTACATAACATTGTATGACTTAATAAATGAAAAATGTATTGAGAGCAGACGTAAAATTAAACAAAATGGATGCCTGTTACATAACATTGCATGACTTAATAAATGAAAAGTGTATTAATAGCATTTTGACTTAAAATTCTATAACACCTGAGTAACACGCATCACAGGATCTACACAAGGAAATAACAGGAACTATGAAACTCCCGCAAAACCAATCATGACATGTCTAAAACTTATCATAAGTTCCAGCTTCTCCATGGTTTATCAAACCATGCTAATACAAGAATGATTATCACTGGGCCACAACAGGAAAGAGAGCCATACCTTGTTGAGGACAAGCTTATATTCCACAAGCTCATTATAAGAGCGCTGTAATTTTTCATTATTTGCATTCATTTCAACCAGCTCTGCCTCGAGTTCCCCAAGTTTTACCTATGGCACCCAAAACCATGCAAAACAGTATGAGCCCTGACCCATCTAAAGCATTTCTAGCAGTATATTCGACTTTGTAGCATACCTCTAGGTCATCCACATCAATTTCATTTTGTGCACCAGGCTTAGTCAAAGGTGTAATACCTGCCTTCACCATTTGCTCCTTGAAAAACCGTAGCTTCCGTGCCATCTCTCCAAATTTTTTGATCTTACAAGAAGAAAAAAATCAAAATTTCCACAGCTGAATCTCACTTCATTACCAGGCATAAAATGGATTCATATAACTAATATCTAAGGTGCTGAAAAAAAAATTTCTACACTGGCAAATGCAATCAGATACTCATGGTAGTGATTAACAGGACCATATGCATTTAAAATTCTTCGTAAAATCAAAATACTCAAGAGCACAGAATGAACACGAAACTTAAGCACACCTGAGCAGCATAAGTTCTCTGAAATGGACTCTTATCTGAATTGAGCTGCAAACAGAAAAATATGATCAGAATTAAAGCTGAATATCAATTATCAAATCAATCACATCACATTCTTTCACTAGCAATCCCAAAATAAACAATCTTTTAACTAAAAAACCAAAAACCCTAACAAAAACAAAATATAGGAGTTGTAGTCTCTATTGAACTCCAATTTATTCTCCATATAAGCCATAAGAGTTCACAAAATCACATTTCGAATTTCGATTTAGTTACGATTAAATTACAAATAAAAAAACATTACCATCTGCACTGAAAACAACAGAGAACAATAAGAAATCGAATTCAATAAATTAACAAAAAAAAAAAATCAACATCGGATGGAAGAAGACAGGGAGAGGTAGACAAAATTAGAGGGCGAGGATAGAAGAATGTGTACGGACGTCTTTGAATTGGAGGAGACCGAGGTCGCCGAGATAAGAGACGGTGTGATGAGCAGATTCGATAGGGATAATAAGCTGCACCAATTGCATCGCTTCTGACCTGAACAGATCCATCGGCGGACAGCATCCTCCTCCTGCTCTTGCCTCCGCCATTTCCTCTCCTCTCCTTGATTCGATTTCTCTCTCTGTATCTCGCAACTCACAGAGATTGATTGAATTTTTATTTTTTAATTTACTGGCTTGGTGATTCAATCAGGTGAAATGATTTTTTTTAAGACGTGAGAGGACAGAATACAGAGGGAGGTGAGTGATGTCGTTTTTCCCTCTTCTGTTTGCTTCTAAACTAGCTGCCACGTCCTTCCTTACATGATTTGGTTTGTTTACGATTCTGTCCTTGGGTTTTTTTTACCTGTTGCGTAGTTTTTTTTTAAAATTAATTATTTTTTTATATTTAATAATATCCTGAAACAGAAATGAAAATATATTTTCTAGTATTTTACTATGTTATAAAAAATAAATTAAAAAATAATATATTAATATTTTAACTTAATTTTTCAAGTTTATTAAAAAAATAGAAACCAATATATGAAAAGATTAAAGAATAATAAAATTAAAAAAAAAAATTATAAATTATTTTAAATAAAATAAATAGTAATTAAAAGAATAAAAATTAAATATGACAAATAAAAAATTTTTAAAAATAATAAAATTAAAAAAATATATATAATTATATAAATTATTTCAAATAAAATAAATAGTAATAAAAAATAAAAACCAAAACTAATATGTAAAAAATATTATTATAAAATGACAAAACAAAAACAAATAAATAATAAAAAAATAAAGATCAAAATTGAAAAAAAAATAAAACAATAATTTAAAATAAAATATATAACAATTAAAAAATTAATAATAAAATTTGTTATAATTAACAAGTAATATGATATTTTTTTATTTTTTTATAACTTCTGAAAAGTGTATTTTATTCAAAATAAAAAAATATTTTCTTTAAAATTAAGCTAAATTCTTGTGAAAAATATTTTTTATTAACTAATTTTTATAATAAAAAAAATATAAATTTTTTTTGAAAGAGTTGTAAGAAAACCACTTTTCATTGTATTTCGCCTGTCTTTTGTTTTCCAGTAAGAAAATCCTATTTTAGGAAATTTCCTCGCAGTTTCGTCCTAAAGAACACACATGTTTCATCTACTTGTCCAGCACATGTGGATTTCGAAATTATTTTCTAAACAATGCTATTGCTAGCAATTCATGTGAAACAGAATCGTTAATTATATACATTGTTAATACACGTGTAACTTCAAAGACAAACCAGCTTTTAGTGTGCGTTCAAAGGTGTGAGAAATTCAGTTGGTGTTTTATAAAAAAAAAAAATATATATTTTTATAGTTTTGATATTCTAAATAAAATATATTGTTTTGATATATTTTTAAAAATATTTTAAAAAAACAACACTATATACTTTCAAACACTCTTAAAATTTTAATAATTTTTATAGTTACAATTTGAAAAAATATATTAAAGAAAAAACTATAAATTATAGTTTTTTTTTTTAGAAAAAGTTATAATGAGATGTATACAAATTTAATTTTCATGAAGAAAAAGTTTTAGTGAGATACATATAAATTTAATGTGTATTAATTAATTAAATATTTTTAAAACTATAGTTATAATAAATTATAATTTCACTCGTAACTATCATTATACCAAACCAATTCTTAACATGGCTGTGTAAGTTGCAAACCACCAGCATTGAAGTGGTGGATCACATGAGTCTAGCCATGAAAATGTTATCTGGGAAAATACAGCTCAAGTTTTTACTATGTATATCTTTATTTTATTTTTTGCATTTTTATTACAAGATTTTTTTATTTTGTCCGGGACAGGACAATACAAGACACAGGCTGCTCAAACCCGTAATTGTAGGAGAAGAGGGAATGGATTGCCACAGAGCTGCACTATAAACTTTCATCGGCATCTTTTCTGCTTGACTTTCTGTTTTTTCCTTTTTCTTTTCTCTATTTTTGTTTAACGACCATTGCATTTCTCTTTTTTTTGTAAAAAAAAGAAAAGGAAAGCTGTGTCATCATGTTATTTAATTCGAGAAACGACAGAGCGATTAGCTCCAGTCATGGATCAAGTGGACAATAACTCCGTTAAATTTGTTATTTATTAGTGTTTTCTTTTTAATTATTAAATTGTAAAATTGGATCAAGATCAAGCAGCCTGGCGCATGCATCAGGTCCATTTCGTAATTCTACATTTATATCAACAAGATGAGGATTATGCCAGCTATTAAATTGAGACAGTGAGAAATAGGCCACACAATAAGAAACCCTTCAAAAACATCATGAAGATTAGAACACAGAGCAATCGCGTCCATCGAATTAACAGACTTGAAGAATCAATATATCATTAAGATATGGTGTCATAAACTACGTGGTTGACTAACCACTCAATAAGTCAATAGTCAAAATTATCAAAAGCATCTACAAGGCTACAAGCATCCTGCATTCTACTACTTTCCTAGCGATGCTGACACCTTTCAAATATACACCACGACAGGCCAAATATGTGGGATAATCCCATCAATAATGAAGCTGCAAAACTTATTTCTCTTCTCATTGATTTAGCTGTATCATTTAGTTGTATCAATCAGACGAAGTCTGGTTCCTCCACTCTTACTATACCCTCTTCACACTGTCACCATGGAGAACCACAAATCCCTCACTTGCCAGTGTTGCAACTGCACTTCTCAGCTGAAATACAAGGGGGGGAAACATGGGAGGGTCAACGATTTTCATTTTTGCAGGGCTGGGGGGGGAAGAGAGAGAGATTCTTAC
>Ga0307511_10001886_pt1 | contig 22019 bp, 20 predicted proteins | sample 13_EM_MG_FD_200266 | JGI IMG/M metagenome (GOLD analysis project Ga0307511, IMG submission 200266) | Populus trichocarpa ectomycorrhiza microbial communities from riparian zone in the Pacific Northwest, United States - 13_EM | ecosystem: Host-associated > Plants > Roots > Unclassified | place...
CGGACCACTGGTCGTTCATGCTGGGTGAGATCTGCCTCTACAGCTTCATCATCCTGATCCTCACGGGCGTCTATCTCACGCTGTTCTTCGAGCCGAGCGGTGTCGAGGTCATCTACCACGGCTCGTACACGCCGTTGAACGGCATCCCGATGACCCGGGCGTTCGAGTCCACGCTCGACATCAGCTTCGACGTGCGCGGCGGGCTGCTGATCCGGCAGATCCACCACTGGGCGGCCGTCGTCTTCATCGCGGGCATGCTGATCCACATGATGCGGGTGTTCTTCACCGGTGCCTACCGCAAGCCGCGCGAGCTCAACTGGGTGTTCGGCTGGACCCTGTTGTTCCTCGGCATCATCACCGGGCTGACCGGCTACTCGCTCCCCGACGACCTGCTGTCCGGCACCGGCATCCGCTTCGCGGACGGCGCGATCCTGTCCATGCCGATCGTCGGTACGTACATGTCGATGTTCCTGTTCGGCGGGGAGTTCCCGGGGCACGACATCATCTCGCGGCTCTTCCCGATCCATGTGCTGGTGCTGCCGGGGATCATGCTGGGACTGGTGGTCGCGCATCTGATCCTGGTCTTCTACCACAAGCACACGCAGTACCCCGGGCCCGGACGGGACCAGAAGAGCGTGGTCGGGATGCCCTTCCTGCCCGTCTACATGGCCAAGGCGGGCGGCTTCTTCTTCCTCGTCTTCGGGGTGCTCGCCATCATGGGCGGCATCGCCAGCATCAACCCCGTGTGGGCCTTCGGACCGTACCGGCCCGACCTGGTGACGACCGGCGCACAGCCCGACTGGTATCTCGGCTTTTCCGAGGGGCTGATCCGAGTGATGCCGGGATGGGAGATCAACGCCTGGGGCCACACACTGGAGTTGGGCGTCTTCATCCCCTTCACGCTCTTCCCGCTGATCCTCGCCGCCATCGGTGCCTACCCGTTCATCGAGGCCTGGATCACCGGCGACAAACGCGAACACCACATCCTGGACCGGCCGCGCAACATGCCCGTGCGCACCGGACTCGGCGTGGCCTGGCTGAGCCTGTACGGCGTGCTGCTGATCGGCGGCGGCAACGACGTGGTCGCCACCCACCTCAACCTGTCGATCAACGCGATCACCTGGTTCGTACGGGTCTCGTTCTTCGTGATGCCGGTGGTCGCCTTCCTCGTCACCAAACGCGTGTGCATGGGACTCCAACGCCGGGACCGGGACAAGGTGTTGCACGGCCGCGAGTCCGGCCTCATCAAGATGCTGCCGCACGGCGAGTACATCGAGGTCCACGAACCCCTCGCGCAGGACGAGCTGTTCAGGCTCACCCAGCACGAGCAGGAGCCGCCCTACGAGATCGGGCCGCTCGTCGACGCGAACGGCGTGCAGCGGCAGGTCAAGGGCGGGCAGCGGGTGCGGGCCCGGCTCGCCAAGGCGATGTTCGGACCGGAGACGCGGATCGCGAAGCCGACGGTGGAGGAGTACAAGGAACTCACGAGCGGCGATCACCACCACTGAGGCCGTTGACACCGCTGAGGCTGTCGAGTCCCTTGAGCACGGCGGCCCGGCATTCGCCCGGGTCGCCCCAAGCCGCCCGCAGGGCACGGGCCTTGGTCAGCCACAGCGACAGGTCGTACTCCGCCGTGTAGCCGATCGCGCCGTGCAACTGGAGCGCTGTTCGCGCCGTCGTGTACGCCGCCTCGCACGCGGCGACCTTCGCGGCGGCCACGTCCGGCTCCGTCATGGTGAGCGCGGCGCCGAAGACCAGCGGACGCGCGAACTCCAACGCGATCTTCGCATCGGCCAGTTGATGCTTCACGGCCTGGAACGAGCCGACAGCGACCCCGAATTGGGTGCGCTGCTTGACGTAGGTCACGGTCCTGTCGAGCAGCGCGAGGCCGACCCCGAGCGCCTGGGCGGCGGTGGCCAGCCGGGCCCAGACGAGGGCGTGCGCCAACGGCGGCTCCGGGGTGAGGAGTTCACCGCCCGGGAGCAGGCGGGTGAGACGGCGTGCGGGGTCGAGGGACGCGCGTACCGGCCCGTGCCCGGGCGCCAGCCGCAGACCGTCGGCGTCCCAGCTCAGCCGGATCGTCGCCACGTCACCGTCCAGCGCGTACGATCCCGCCGGCGCCGCCGTGGCCATCGCCCCGCCCGCCGCCAGCGCGGGCAACAGGCGTTTTGCCGGGGCGGGTTCGGTCAGCAGCGCGGCTGCCGCGACCGTCTCCACCAGCGGCCCCGGAACCGCGTGCCGCCCCAACTCCACGAACGCCACCGCCAGTTCGACCGGCCGGGGACCGAGCCCCTCGTACGCCTCCGGCACCGCCAGCGCGAACACCCCGGCCCCCGCGACCCGGCGCCACAGCGAGCGCCCGCTCGCATGCTCGCCGCGGCTCCAGGACCGTACGACCGACGGGGTGTCCGCGGCCGTCAGCATCGCGTTCAACGAGTCGGCGAACGCCCGTTGTTCGGGGTCGAGGAGGAAGCGCATCAGCGGCGGCCCTTCGGCAGGCCGAGCAGGCGCTCGGCGATGATGTCGCGCTGGATCTCGTTCGTACCGGCATAGATGGGGCCCGCGAGGGAGAAGACATACCCCTCGGCCCAGTCGGTGTCCGCCAACTCGCCCTCCGGGCCCAACAGTTCGAGGGCCGTCTCGTGCAGGGCGATGTCGTACTCGGACCAGAAGACCTTGTTCAGGCTGGACTCCGGGCCGATGGAATCGCCGTCCAGGAAACGGGAGGCGTTGGCGTAGGTGAAGAGCTGGTAGGCGCGGGCGCCGATCACCGCGTCGGCCACCCGGTCCCTTGTGATGGCTGAACTTCCCTGCTCCCGCCAGAGGTTGAGCAGGCGGTCGGCGGCGGCGAGGAAGCGGCCGGGGGAGCGGAGGGTGAGCCCGCGTTCGTTGCCGGCCGTCGACATGGCGACCCGCCAGCCCTGGCCAGGCTCGCCGATCACGTCCTCGTCGGGCACGAACACCTCGTCCAGGAACAGCTCCGCGAAGGCCGGCTTGCCGTCGAGGCGGCCGATGGGGCGGATCGTGACGCCGGGTGCGCGCAGGTCGAACATCAGGTAGGTCAGGCCCTGTTGGGGTTTCGGGGTGTCCGGCTCGCTGCGGAACAGGCCGAACGCGCGGTCCGCGAAGGCCGCCCGCGAGGACCACGTCTTCTGTCCGCTCAGCAGCCAGCCGCCGCCCGTGCGCACCGCCCGCGAGGTGAGCGAGGCCAGGTCCGAACCCGCCTCCGGCTCCGACCACGCCTGCGCCCACACCACCTCGCCGGTCGCCATCGACGGCAGCACGCGCGCGCGTTGCTCCCGCGTGCCGTGGTCGAAGAGGGTCGGGGCGAGCAGGCTGATGCCGTTCTGGCCGACCCGGCCCGGCGCGCCCGCCGCGTAGTACTCCTCCTCGAACAGCAGCCACCGCACGATGTCCGCGCCCCGGCCGCCGTACTCCTCCGGCCAGGACACCACCGACCAACGGTCCGCGGCGAGTTGGCCCTCCCACGCGCGGTGCGCGGCGAAGCCCTCCTTGGTTTCGAGGGAGGGGAGCGGGACGGCCGGCACCTGCGCGCGCAGCCAGGCCCGGGCCTCGGCGCGGAACGCCTCCTCGGCGGGAGTGAAGTCGAGGTCCATCGCCAACCATCCTTCCCTAACAAGTGTTTGGTAGGTTAGCGTGGCCGTATGACAGGCGTCGAGACTCCGGCATACGTCCCCGGGCACGGGCTGCTGAAGGGGCGCACCGCCGTCGTCACCGCCGCCGCGGGGGCGGGGATCGGCGGGGCCACCGCGCGCCGCTTCCTCCAGGAGGGCGCCCGCGTGCTGATCAGTGACGCGCACGCGCGGCGGCTGAAGGAGTACGAGGCCGAGCTGGCCGGGGAGTTCGGCGCGGAGTCGGTCGCCGCGCTGCCGTGCGACGTCACCGACGAGACACAGGTGCAGACGCTGTTCGACGCGGCCGTCGCGGCGCACGGACGGCTGGACGTCGTCGTCAACAACGCGGGCCTGGGCGGCACTTCGGACCTCGTCGACATGACGGACCAGCAGTGGTCGAAGGTGCTGGACGTGACGTTGAACGGCACCTTCCGCTGCACCCGGGCCGCGCTGCGCGCCATGCGCGGGACCGGCGGCGGGGTGATCGTCAACAACGCCTCCGTCGTGGGCTGGCGCGCCCAGGCCGGACAGGCGCACTACGCCGCCGCCAAGGCGGGCGTGATGGCGCTGACCCGGTGCGCGGCGATCGAGGCCGCCGAGTACGGAGTGCGGGTCAACGCGGTCTCGCCGAGCCTGGCCATGCACCCGCACCTGGTGAAGGTGACGACGCCCGAACTGCTGGCGGACCTCACCGCGCGCGAGGCCTTCGGGCGGTACGCCGAGCCCTGGGAGGTGGCCAACGTGATCGTGTTCCTGGCCTCGGACTACTCCTCGTACATGACGGGCGAGGTCGTCTCGGTGAGCAGCCAGCATGCGTAGCGGGACGAAGTGCCAGAGCTGTGGCACGACAATGGTCCCGTGCCGACCAAGAAGAAACCCCCGGTGACCGCCGCTCCGGCCCGCCGCCGTGAACTCCTCGACACGGCGGCCGAGGTCTTCGCCGAGCAGGGCTACAACGCCACCACCGTACGGAAGATCGCGGACCACGCGGGCATGCTCGCGGGCAGCCTCTACTACCACTTCGACTCCAAGGAATCGATGCTGGAGGAGATCCTGCGGACCTTCCTCGACGAGCTCTGGGGCGGCTACGACACCGTCCTGGACGCCGAGTCGAGTCCGCGCGAGACGCTTGAGGCCCTGGTCACCGAGTCGTTCCGGGAGATCGACCGGCACCGCGCCGCCGTCGCGATCTACCAGAAGGAGAGCAAGCAACTGGTCACGCAGGAGCGGTTCGCGTTCCTCGCCGAGTCGCAGCGCAAGTTCGAGAAGGCGTGGCTGTCCACGCTGGAGCGCGGGGTCGCCGCCAAGGTCTTCCGGGCCGACCTCGACGTCCGGCTCACCTATCGGTTCGTGCGGGACACGGTGTGGGTCGCCGCGTCCTGGTACCGGCCGGGCGGACAGCACAGCGCCGAGGAGATCGCCCGGCAGTACCTGTCGATGGTGCTGGACGGGATCGCCGTACGCACGTAACCGAAGCGTGAGTCTGGGGAGTTGGCATGGCGGAGGCCTACATCGTGGAAGCGGTCCGTACGCCCGTCGGGCGGCGCGGGGGAGGGCTCAGCGGGGTCCATCCGGCCGACCTCGGGGCGCATGTGCTGGGGGAGCTGGTCGCGCGTTCGGGGATCGATCCCGCCGCCGTCGAGGACGTCGTCTTCGGGTGTCTGGACGCGGTGGGGCCGCAGGCCGGGGACATCGCGCGGACCGCATGGCTGGCGGCCGGGCTGCCCGAGGAGGTGCCGGGCGTGACGGTGGACCGGCAGTGCGGTTCCTCGCAGCAGGCCGTGCACTTCGCGGCACAGGGCGTGCTGTCCGGCACCCAGGACCTGGTCGTCGCCGGGGGCGTCCAGAACATGTCGCTGATCCCCATCGCCTTCGCGTCCCGCCGGGCCGCCGAACCGCTCGGCCTCACGGACGGCCCCTTCGCGGGCAGCGAGGGCTGGCGCGCCCGGTACGGAACGCAGCCGGTGAACCAGTTCGCCGGGGCCGAGACGATCGCCGTGAAGTGGGGGATCAGCAGGCAGGACCAGGAGGAGTTCGCCCTCCGCTCGCACCGGCGAGCCCTGCGCGCCATCGACGAGGGCCGCTTCGAACGGGAGACGGTGGCCTGCGGCGCGGTCACGGTCGACGAGGGGCCGCGCCGGGACACCTCGCTGGAGAAGATGGCCGGCCTGAAACCGGTCGTCGACGGCGGCACCATCACCGCCGCCTGCTCCTCCCAGGTCTCCGACGGCGCGGCGGCGATGCTGCTCGCCTCGGAACGGGCGGTACGGGAACACGGGTTGACGCCCCGCGCCCGCGTCCACCATCTCTCCGTCCGGGGCGAGGACCCGATCCGTATGCTCTCGGCGCCCATACCGGCCACCGCCCACGCCCTGAAGAAGACCGGCCTGACCATCGACGCCATCGACCTCGTCGAGATCAACGAGGCCTTCGCGCCCGTCGTCCTCGCCTGGCTGAAGGAGACGGGCGCCGACCCCGACAGGGTCAACGTCAACGGCGGCGCGATAGCCCTCGGCCACCCCCTCGGCGCGACCGGCGTCAAACTCATGACCACCCTCCTCCACGAACTGGAGCGCACCGGCGGCCGGTTCGGCCTCCAGACCATGTGCGAGGGCGGCGGCCAGGCCAACGTGACGATCATCGAACGGCTCTGATCGACGGCCGGCGCGACTCAGGAGCCGTCAGTCACCGAGCGAGAAGCCCAGCAGCACTCCGGCGGACACCTCCACCAGACCCGGCGCGAGATCCCCCTGCGAACTGCCGCTCGCGGAGCCGTGACCGCGGGACTGCTGGAACTGGTACGACTCCGCGTCCACGTCCTGGATGTGCACCACCGACCCCAGCGGCACGCCCGCCGCCTCCGTGTACACCTCGGCCTTGCGGCGGGCGGCGGCCACCGCCTTGCGGCGCGCCTCGTCCCGCAACTCCGGCTTGTTCCGAACGTCGAAGTCGACACTGTCGATCTGATGCGCCCCGGCGTCGACCGCGTCCACGAGCAACTGCCGCAGGTCGTCGAGCGACTCGGTCTCGATGACGTAGGAAGCCTGGCAGCGGTACCCGAGGAACTTCCGCTCCTCCCCGTACCCGGAGTAGGACGAGCTGAGCCCCAGGCGGGAACCCGACACCGACGCGTCCGGTATTCCGTGCCCGCGCAGCACCTCGCGCAGCCGGACCACCGCCGCGTCCGCCTCCTGGAACGCCCGGTCCGCCGAGAGCTCCAGCACATTGACCGTCAGCTTCACCCGGACCAGTTGCGGCTCCACCCGCACACTGCCCGCACCGAAAACACTGAGCCCCCAGGGTTCCGAGATCAATTGAGTCATGCGCGCATTGAAGCACCGCCCGACGCCAACTCGCCCACAATTGAAGCCGCTTGATCCATCACCCCGGCCACCAGCTGCGCACACGACGGCAGATCGTCGATCACCCCGGCGACCTGCCCGGACGCCATCACCCCGAGATCCGTACGGCCGTCCACCATCGCCGACCTCAGCAGCATCGGGGTGTTCGCGGCCAGCAGCACCTGGCTCCAGGTCAGCTCCTTTCCGTGTTTCATGGCGAGGCCGTCGCGCACCAGCTGCGGCCAGGTGAGCCCGGACAGCTTCCGGAACCCGGCCGCCCGGCGGACCGCGTGCACCAGGGCCCTCGCCCGGCCGGAGTGCTCCAGGGCGTCGACCAGTTCCGTGCGGAGCATGCGGTGCGGCAGGCCGTCCACCGCCCGCGTGACCGTGACGTCCTTGACCGTCGCCGCCAGATAGGCCGCCTTCACCGCGTCCGGGACCGTCGAGTCCGAGGTGAGGAGGAACCGGGTGCCCATGGCGACGCCCGCCGCCCCGTAGGCCAGCGCCGCGACCAGTCCCCGCCCGTCGAAGAAGCCGCCCGCCGCCACCACCGGTATGTCCACCGCGTCCACCACCTGCGGCAGCAGCACCGTCGTCGCCACCTCCCCGGTGTGGCCGCCGCCCTCCCCGCCCTGCACGATCACCGCGTCCGCGCCCCACGCCGCGACCTTCTCCGCGTGCCGCCGCGCCCCGATCGACGGGATCACGACGACCCCCGCCTCCTTCAACTCGGCGATCAGCTCGGCGGACGGCGCGAGCGCGAAGGACGCGACCCGTACGTCCTCCTCGATGATGATCCGCACCCGGTCGCCGGCGTCGGTCGCGTCCGCGCGCAGATTCACCCCGAACGGCTCCCGCGTACGGGACTTGACCTCGTGGATCGCGTCCCGGAGCCGGTCGGTGGTCATGGTCGCGGAGGCGAGAACGCCCAGCGCGCCCGCGTTCGCCGTGGCCGACACCAGACGGGGTCCCGCCACCCACCCCATGCCCGTCTGCACGATCGGATGCCGCACTCCGACCAGCCGGGTCAGCGCGGTCTCCATCAGACAGCCACCTCCCTGCGGCGGGTGTCGGCGGGGTCGATGACCTCACGGATCAACCGCAGCTCCTCCGGGGTGGGTTCGCGGGTCGACGGCACCTCGTCTGGGACGACCAGCTCGAACCCCGTCGCCTCCCGCACCTGCTCCACACTCACCCCCGGATGCAGCGAGGCCAGCCGCATCGAGCGGTCCGGGGTCGCGAAGTCGAACACGCCGAGGTCGGAGACGACCCGGGGGACGCGGTGGAAGCGGGCCGTCCCCGGGTGCTCGGCGACCCGGTCGTACCCCACCCCGCACACCATGTCGACCTTCTCCACGAACACCCGCCGGGAGTGCCGCGGTATCCAGTAACTCGTCGGATTGTTCAGTGTGTTGATCGGCGCCCCGCGCACTCCGAGCAACTGCCGCTTCGGGCGCGCCCAGTCGCCGATGCACGAGATGTTCTGGTTGCCGTACCGGTCGATCTGGCTCGCGCCCATCATCACGTGCCGGCGCCCGCCGGACACCAGGGCCAGGTGCTGCCGGTAGGGCAACCAGCCCTCCGGGGTGCCGTCCGGACGCACCAGCAGCGCCTCGCCGTCGGTGAGCAGCAGGTCCGGGGCGAAGGTGAGCCGGGCGAGCCGGGCCCCGACGGAGGGGATCAGTCCCATCGGGCTGGCCAGGATCTCCCCGGCGTCGCGCCACGCCTCGGCACAGGCGATCACGCAGTACTCGGCGCGCGACACCTCGGTGAGCCGTACGTCCGTCATCCCCGCTCCCCTTCCTGTTCCTGGTCCTGCCAGTTGCGCACCGCCGACCGGTAGGCCGCCTCGTCCCCGGTGAGGAAGCGCTCGGAGAACTCCGCCCAGGGTGTCGTCGCGTACAGCCGCTGGAACTCCTCGTCCCTGCCGTGGTCGGGGGCGCACGACGTGAAGTGGGCGCCGCCGGGCGCCTCGACGACCCCGGTGACATGCAGCCGCTTGACGAGCAGGGACTGCGGTGGCGCCTCCTTCGTCAACTCGGCCGTGTCCACGATCCGTTCGCAGGAGACATAGGCCGCGTCCGCCGCCTCGCAGAACAGGTCGTCGAAGTACGGGTCGGGGCCCAGATACTGCCCGTTGCCCAGCCGGTCGGCCCGGTTGACGTGCACCAGCGCCGCGTCCAGCCGCAGGGCCGGCATCGCCACGAACGTCTCCCCGTCCTCGTACGGCGAAGTCACCGTCCGCAGGCCGGGGTTGACCCGCATCACGTCCGAGCCGATCCCCGCGCGCACCGGCAGGAACGGCAGCCGGTTCGCGGCGGCGCGCAGGCCCCACATGAACATGGCCTCGTCGACCTCCGTCAGCTCGAACTCCCCGCGCTCGCGCGCCGCCCGGTAGTGCGGTTCGAGCGGGATGGAATCGAGGGTGACGAAGGGCGCCACCAGCTTGCGGACCCGGCCGGCCGCCACCAGCATCCCGACGTCCGGGCCGCCGTAGGAGACCAGGGTGAGATCGCCGATGCCGCTCCGTAACAGTGCTCGGACCAGTGACATCGGCTTGCGGCGGGAACCCCAGCCGCCGATGCCCAGGGTCATGCCGCCGGTCAGCCGGGACACGACCTCGTCGGCGGTCATCGTCTTGTCGGTCACCTACGCCTCCTCCCTTCCGGTGGTTCCGGTCGTTCCGAACGTGTCGCGCACCCGGTCGGCCACCCCGCTGACGCTCGCCTCGAAGGTGAAGCCCTGCTCGAAGCGGTAGCTGCGGCGGACGTCGACGGGGTCGATGCCGTTGATCGCGGACTTGGCGAGCCGGATCAGCTCGCCGTCCTTGGCGGCTATCTCGGCCGCCAACTCCAGTGCGGACGGCAGCAGTTCGGCGCGCGGTACGACCCGCCACACCGAGCCGTGCGCGTGCAGCTCGGCTGCCGTCGCCGTGCGCGAGGTGTAGTACAGGGCGCGCATCAGGTGCTGGGGGACCAGCCGGGCCAGATGTGTGGCGGCACCCAGCGCGCCCCGGTCCAGCTCGGGCAGCCCGAAGGTGGCGTCCTCACTCGCCACGATCACATCCGCGTTCCCCACCAGACCGATGCCCCCGCCCAGACAGAAGCCCTGCACGGCTGCCACCACGGGCACCTCGCACTCGTACACCGCCGCGAACGCCTCGAAACAGCCCCGGTTCACCCCGACCAGGGCCGACTGTCCGCGTGCCTGTATCTCCTTGATGTCCACGCCCGCGTTGAAGCCCCGCCCCTCGGCCGCCAGCACCACACAGCGCACGCCGGGATCACGGCCCGCCGCGCGCACGGCGTCGGCCAGCGCGAACCAGCCGTCCACCGGCAGCGCGTTCACCGGCGGGAAGTCGACTGTGACGACCGAGATCCCCTTGCTCGCGAACGAGTTTTCCGGGGAGGAGGTGGAGACACCCATGGACGCATCAGCTACCTTTCCACCAAACATTTGTTAGGTGTGAGGCTTCGAAGCTAGCAGCCGCAGAATCCGAGCGGGAGGGCCTGTGGACAACCACCCTGTGGACAACCCCTCTGTGGACAACTCGCCCGACCGCCCGTTGAACGGCCGGACCGTCCTCGTCACCGGCGGCACCCGAGGCGTCGGCGCCGGAATCGCGCGCGCCTTCGTCGAGGCCGGTGCCCATGTGCTGACCTGCGCGCGCAAACCGCCCGAAGACCCGGTCGAGGGAACCGAGTTCAGCGCCCTGGACCTGCGCGACCCGGACGCCGTACGGGAGTTCTTCGCCGCGCTGCCCCGGCTCGACGTCCTCGTCAACAACGCGGGCGGTGCGCCGTACCGCCCACTGGTCGACGCGGAGGCCGAACGCCACGCGCGGATCATCGAGTTGAACCTCCTCGCCCCGCTCACCGCGTCCCTCGCCGCGTACGAACACCTCAGGCGGGCCGGGGGCTCGGTCGTGATGATCGGCAGCGTCAGCGGCAGCCGGCCCTCGCCCGGTTCGGCGGCGTACGGGGCGGCCAAGGCGGGCCTGGAGAACCTGGCCCGCTCGATGGCGGTGGAGTGGGCGCCGGACATCCGCGTCAACACCCTCGTCGTCGGCATGGTCCGCACGGAGTCGTCCCACCTGCACTACGGCGGCGAGGACGCCATCGCGGCCGTCTCCCGCACCGTCCCGCTCGGCCGCCTCGCCGACCCCTCCGACGTGGGCGCGGCGGCCGTCTTCCTGGCTTCCCCCGCCGCGGCGTACATCAGCGGCGCGAGCCTCCTCGTCCACGGGGGCGGGGAGCGGCCCGCGTTCCTGGACGCCGCGACCGCCAACAAGGAGACACGAAAGGAGACATGAGATGAGTGCTCTCTGCGACGGCCGGGTCGTCGTCGTCACCGGCGCGGGCCGCGGCCTGGGCCGGGCCCATGCCCTCGCCTTCGCCGCCGAGGGCGCCAGGGTCGTCGTCAACGACCTCGGCGTCGGCCTCGACGGCACCCCGGACCCCGACAGCCCCGCCGCCCAGGTCGTCGCGGAGATCCGCGCGGCGGGCGGCGAGGCGGTGGCCCACGGCGGCGACATCGCCACCGGCACCGGTGCCAAGTCCCTGGTCACGACCGCACTGGAGACCTACGGCCGCCTCGACACCCTTGTCAACAACGCGGGTTACCTGCGCGACCGCATGCTCGTCAACCTCGACGAGGACGACTGGGACGCGGTGCTGCGCGTCCACCTGAAGGGTCACTTCCTGCCCCTGAAACACGCCGCCGCGCACTGGCGGGCGGAGTCCAAGGCGGGCCGCACCCCGACCGCCCGGATCATCAACACCAGCAGCGGAGCAGGCCTGTTGGGCTCGGTGGGACAGGGCAACTACAGCGCCGCCAAGGCCGGCATCGTAGGCCTCACCCTCGTCGCGGCCTCCGAACTGTCCCGCTACGGCGTCCAGGTCAACGCGATCGCCCCCGCGGCGCGCACCCGCATGACGGAACACACCTTCGCCGAGACGATGACCGCACCCGACTCCGGCTTCGACACGATGGCCCCCGAGAACGTCTCCCCCCTGGTGGTGTGGCTGGGCTCGGCTGCGAGCGCGGGGGTCACCGGCCGGGTCTTCGAGACGGAGGGCGGACGCATCACCGTGATGGAGGGGTGGCGGGCAGGCCCGAGCGCGGACAAGGGGGCGCGGTGGAGTGCGGGGGAGGCGGGAGAGGCGGTGCTGAAGCTGCTGGCGGAGGCGGAGGTTCCGGGGGCGGTGTACGGGGCGTAGGCGGAGAGGCGGTGCGTGCGCTTCTCGGCGGACCGGGTCGCTTCCGAAGGCCCACTTCTCAGCCCACCGAGTCTGCCTTTGTGGGTTCACTTCTTGGCCGACCGAGTCGGGTGGTGGGCGGGCATAGGCCGGGGGGCTGGGGCGGAGCCCCCAGCGCGGGACGCACCGGCCTACGTGTCGCACTCCAGCACCGTCCGGCACAAGGAACACCGCGCCCGCACTCGCCCCCGCACGGGCACCCTGATCCGCTGATGACACGTGGGGCAAGGGAACGACACCCGCAGGCTGCCCCGCCCGTCGGGGGAGAAGGAGTACGGCACCCCTTTCTGCACTCCGGGCCCGTGCCGCCGGTCGTGGGCGTAGCGCCGCCGCCCGGCCCACCCCGCCGCCGTAAGAGGAGGCTGCTGCTCGTCACGCCGGGCCTGCTCCATGCCCTTGACGTACGCCGTGTAGGCCTGCGGACTCGTGAACCACACCGAGGGATCCTCGCCGAAGACCAGCGCCCGCTTGGCGAGGACGTACCCGAACTCCTCCGGCGTGAGATAGCCGAGCTTCTGCGAGGACGCCGAGTCCTCCCGGTACGCGTCCAGCAGCAGCCACCCCGCGCCCAGATATGTCGCCGCCGTGTCCGTGAGGATCTCGTTCTCCCGGGTGCCGGGGAAGGACAGGTCGAGGCGGTGCAGGTAGACATGCATGACCTCGTGCGCGAGAGCCGCGCCGATGTCCCGCCGATGGGTGCGGAACCGGTCGTTCAACTCCACGAAGTACTCGGGCCCGGCCGTGAGTTCGACGTTCGCAGCATGCTTCATCTCACGGAAGCCGACGATCAGCCGGGCATCCGGAAGCCGGTAGTGCCGGACCATCTCCCGGGCCACCCGCTGCGCCCCCAGATGCAGGTCGTCCGTGTCGCAGAACGCCACGTCGACGGGGGCCACACTGGTCGCGAACGTCTGGACGGTGTCGTACGACAACCGCTTGTAGAGCGCGGTGATGGAGTCCCGCACCGTGTCCAGATGCGGGTAGCCGTGCTCGACCGGTCCGTCGTCCGCCACGTCCACAACCCCCAGAGACGCCCTGAACCCGCATCCACTCTATGCCGAGGGGCGTGGATGCACGCCCCCAATAATTCCCTGACGGATCGCGGCCGAGAAGGCTATGCTCCCCGCGATGACGACTCACTCTGTTCACAGAATGGGGGTCCCGTCCGCGCAAGGTGAGTGCTGATGCTCCCTCACACCGCGAACGGGAATTCCCGGCTTTCCTTCTGGCCGCGCGTGCGCGAGTTCGCCGTGCCGCCCTCCATGATCGAGACCGCCACGGTCCGCCGCGCTGCCGGGGACTGGGCGGGCGCCTGCGCCGCCGCCGGTGTCGACATCGATCTCGACCTACGATCCGTCGCGCGCACCCACGGCCGGGAACTGGCCACCCGAGTGCGCGCCGATCTCCGCCGACTCGCTCCTGACCTGCTCCGTTGGCATCTTCCGAGGATCGCGCCCGACGGGCTGCTCCGCCCGGGACTGACCCTCACCCTGGCCCGCTACGGGCACGATGCCGCGCACCCGCTCCACCTGGTGGTCAGGACTCCACCGGCCTGGGCCGACGGCGGCCAGCGGATCGGCCTCGCGCTGTGGGACGGCACCCACCGCGAGGCCGTAGCCCGTCGGCATCCGCATCCCCGGCCGAGCCGACGGTTCCGGCTCGACCTGCACCGACACCTGTGGGACGCGGGAAGGAGCGGTGAGCTGCGGGTCCGCTCCGGGGCGGACCGGCCACCCGGCGACGGACCTCCGCCGATCCCGGCTCCGCTGGACACGGTGCCCGAGGCGTGGAACTGCGCCGTCGACCGGTGGGCGGACGAGGCGGCGATCCTGCTCCACGCGGAGGGGCGGACGGCCGGTCCCGTCACTGTGCGGTTCGGGTCCCGGCACCGGTTCGTACTGGCACTGGATCCGGCCGCGGACACCCTGCGGATCGCACCGGCACCGACGGACGGCAGTGCCGCCGCGCTGCCGGTGCTGCCCGACGCGGCGACCCGGGTCCCGCCCGACCTGGAACTCCTCCGCACCGGCGCGATCGAGGCCGGCCGACTCCATCCGCTGGTCGCCGCCGCACTCGTACCGGATCGCTCTCGGCCGGACCGTTCCGTACGGACTCCGGACCGGGCAGGGCAACCGCATCTGGTGGAATGCCGGGGCGCCCTGCACCGGATCGGGCTGGCCGACGGCGTACTGGCACCCCTCGACCACGACCCGGACGAGATCCGGCGCGAGGAACTGCTGGTCGCGCTGACCGGTACTCCGCTGCCCTGCCTCCAGGCCGTCGACGACGCCCACCGCCACCCGGACTGCCTCACCGGCGTCCGCGAACGCCTCATCCACGGCGACACCGCCGGCGCGCTGGCCGTCGTAGAGGGACTGCTCGGTCCCGACGCGGTGCTGCGCGGCGGCGCGCTGCGGGACGAACTCCGGGCGGCGGCCCAACGGCGACTCACGTACGGGCTGTTCAGGGCGGGCCTGACCGGCCCCGGACCTCGATCCGGCCGCTTCTTCCCGGGACTTCCGCTCCCTCGGAAGGAACGCCCCCGGCGCACCAACGGCCGCTGACCGCACGGAACTTCGCCCCAGCCGCACCAACAGCCGTTGCCTGCACGGGACTTCAACCCCGTCCCCGTGCGCGCTCCATCCCTCACCCACGCACGCCCCACCACAACCCAAAGGTGACCACATATGCCCACACGCACCCTGTACGCCGCCACCGACACCCCCGCCCACCCCACTCAACTCGACGTCGCGGGCGACCTGTTGACCCTTCTGCGCGACACCACCACCGAACCGCGCCCCGACAACCAGCTGGAGGCCCTGACCCTGGCCGTCGCCGCCGACCTCCCCGTGCTGCTGTGGGGCGAGCCGGGCATCGGCAAGACGGCGGCCCTGACCCAGCTCGCCGCGGCCCTGGACCTGCCGTTGACGACGGTGATCGCCAGCGTGCACGAGCCGTCCGACTTCTCCGGGCTGCCCGTCGTGGGCGACGACCCCGCCGAGCAGGGCGTCCCGATGGCCCCGCCGGACTGGGCCGTACGGCTCGTGCGGGCGGGCCGGGGGCTGCTGTTCCTGGACGAGTTGTCGACCGCGCCGCCCGCCGTGCAGGCCGCGCTGCTGCGGCTGGTGCTGGAGCGGCGGATCGGCGCGCTGCGGCTGCCGCCCGGGGTGCGGATCGTGGCCGCCGCCAACCCCCGGTCCTCGGCGGCCGACGGCTGGGAGCTGAGCCCGCCGCTGGCCAACCGGTTCGTGCACCTGCAGTGGACCCACGACCACGAGGTCGTCGTACGCGGCCTCGGCGGCACCTGGCCCCGGGCGACCCTGCCGCGACTCGACCCGGAGAAGCTGCCCGGAGCCGTGGACTACGCGCGCCGCGCGGTGTGCGGACTGCTCACCGGCCGCCCCAAGTTGGTCCACCAGCTGCCCAGCAGCGAGACCCGGCGGGGCGGTGCCTGGCCCTCGCCCCGGAGCTGGGAGATGGCCCTGAGCCTGATCGCGTTCGCGACCGCGGCCGGCTCCTCCCGGGAGGTGCTGTCCCTGCTGGCCAGGGGCACGGTGGGGGACGGTCCCGGGCTGGAACTGCTGGCCGCCGTGGACCGGATGGACCTCCCCGACCCCGAGACGTTCCTCGCCGATCCGAGCGCCGGGGAGCTGCCCGAGCGCGGGGATCTGCGCCAGGCCGTGCTCGACGGCGTGGTGGCCGCGGTCCGCAACCGTCCCGACCGCGCCCGCTGGGACGCGGCCTGGGCGCTCCTGGTCCGGGCGCTGGAGACCGGCGCCCCGGACCTGGTCGTCGTCCCCGCGACCACCCTCGCCTCGCTGCGCCGGGAGAACTGGGACGTACCCGAGTCCATCGAGCAACTCGCCGGAGTGGTCGCCCTGTCGCAACGGGCGGACCGCGCCGCCGCGACCGTGAAAGGCGGCCGATGAACCCCGACCCGGCCACGGACCTCGACCTCGACAAGCTCTTCGCCGCCCGCCTCTACGCGGCCCGCGTCCGCCCCTACCTGGCCACCGCCCTGTTCGCCCTGCACACCGTCGCGTCACGGCAGGTGCCGACGATGGCCGTCGACCGGCACTGGCGCTGCTACGTCTCGCCGGGGTTCGTGGACCGGATGCCGGTCGAGGACCTGGCCGGAGTCTGGGTCCACGAGGTCTCCCACCTGCTGCGCGACCACCACGGACGCAGCGACCGCCTCGCCCGTGAACGCGGACTGACCGGTCCGGGGGAGCGGCTGCGGATGAACATCGCCGCCGACATGGAGATCAACGACGACGCGTACGGCGAGGGCCTGGTCACTCCCGAAGGCGCGGTCCAGCCGAAGACGCTGGGCCTGCCCGCCGGGAACCTGATGGAGGACTACCTGCGCTGGTTCCGACTGGGGCCGCGCACCCAGGCGTTGGCGTGGCTGGACTGCGGCAGCGGCGCCGACGGGCTCGACCGGGGCTGGGAGCTGGGCCCTGACGGCGCGCACGGGCTCAGCGAGCAGCAGCGCGACGCGGTCCGCTTCCGGGTGGCACAGGGCATCACCGGCCGCCCGGGCAGCGCCCCGAGCGGATGGCGGCGGTGGGCCGAGGAAGCCTTCCATCCGCCGCAGCCCTGGCGGGAGTTGCTGGGCGCGGCGGTCCGCTCGGCGGTCTCCGCCCCCGGCGCGGGCGAGGACTACAGCTACGGCAGGCCCTCGCGCCGCTCGGCCGGACTGCCCGGCGTGGTCCTGCCGAGCCTGCGCCGCAGACCGCCCCGGGTCTGCGTGGTCATCGACACCTCCGGGTCGGTCAGCGACGCCGAGCTGGGCAGCGCGCTCCTCGAGGTCGCCGCGATCTCCAGGGCGGTCGGTGGCCGCCGCGACCTGGTCACCGTGGTGCCCTGCGACGCGGCGGCCCGGGTCGCGCAACCGCTGTGCCGCGCCGAGGGCATCGAGCTGCTGGGCGGCGGCGGTACGGATCTGCGCACCGGCTTCGCCAAGGCGCTGCGCACCCGGCCCGACGCCGTCGTGGTCCTCACCGACGGCCAGACCCCCTGGCCGGAGCGGCGACCGCCGTGCCGGACGGTGGTGGGCCTGTTCCCGCGCCGGTACGAGACCGGGATGTACGCCGAGGACGACCCCGACTACGTGCCGGACACACCGCCCGACTGGGCCCGCGTGGTCGAGATCGGGTCCGCCCCCGTCTCCCGCTGAGCACGCAAGGAGACGGACTTCCCGGCGAACAGCGCCTCCTGGAGCTCAAGGACCCACACGTCGTTCACCCCTTCCCGCAGCACGGGCCCGGGCACGTACAGCTCCCGCTGCGGCCCGGCCGACCAGTACCGCCCGAGGTTGAACCCGTTGACCCACACGAACCCCCGTGTCCAGCCCGGCAGTTCGAGTACGGCGTCCCCGGCGCCCCGCACCTCGACGGTGCCCCGGTACAGGCCGGGGGAGTCGCCCGGGGGCAGCGCCCCCAGCGCGATGCCCTCGACGTCGTCCAGCGCGTCCAGTCGCAGCCCACGCGCGCGTACGTCGTGCAGGTACTGCCGCTCGTGCAACAGGCCCCCGGTGATCCCCTTCGGCTCTCCGAGCCGGGGCCCGTAATTGGCCCTCCCCAGGGACTCCACCCACAGCTCCACGCGCGCGTGCCCGGCGACGGGGTCCTTGAGCTGCTCGTCGCCCTCCGTGAGGATCCCGGCCCGCTCCCCGTCGACGTGGACCACCGCCAGGTCCCGCAGCCCCCGCGCGGTGAGCGGATACGGGGCGCGCGGTCCCGGCACGGTCACCGCGTAGCGGACGAGACCCCGATCGACGTCCAGTTCCTCGAAGGTGGGCGGGACCGGGCCCTCGGACTCCGGCCCGCCGCGTGCCTCCAGCACGTCACCCAAGGGCGCCCAGCCGGTCAGGCGCGCCTCGGCCGGGTGGTCCAACACGGGCGGTGCGGGCGGGAGTTCGGGCAGCGGGGCGTCGGCGTACTCGGCGAACACCTCGCGCATGCGCCAGAACTTCTCCGTGGGGCGCCCGTACTCGTCGATCGGGGCGTCGTAGTCGTAGGACGTCACATCGGGCTCCAACGGGCCCTCGTGCAGGGCCCCGCCGCCCCGGTTGGCGCCCGCCCAGCCGGCGAAGTTGGTGCCGCCGTGCGCCATGTAGACGTTGACCGACGCGCCGCACTCCAGGATCTCCCGCAGGGCGGACGCCGCGTCCTCGGCGGCGCGGACGATGTGCTCGCCGCCCCAGTGGTCGAACCAGCCGCACCAGAACTCCATGCACATCAGCGGCCCCTCGGAGCGGAACGCGCGCAGCGTCTCGAAGGCCTCGCGCGCGTGGGACCCGAAATTCACCGTCGCCAGGACACCGGGGAGCGAGCCGCCGTCCAGCATGTGGTCCTCGGGGCCGTCCGAGGTGCACAGCGGAACCGCGACCCCCTGGTCCCGCAACAGCGCCTCCAGGTGCCGCAGATAGGCCGCGTCGGAGCCGTAACTGCCGTACTCGTTCTCGACCTGCACCATGATCACCGGGCCGCCGCGGTCCACCTGGCGGGGCACGACCTCGGCCAGCAGCCGGCGGAACCAGCGCTCCAGGTGGCTCAGGAAGCGCGCGTCACGCGTACGCGCGCGTGGCCCCAGCTCGCCCGTCAGCCAGTGCGGCAGCCCGCCGTTCTCCCACTCCGCGCAGATGTACGGCCCCGGGCGCACGATCGCCCACAGACCCGCCTCCCGGGCCGCGTCCAGGAACCTGCCCAGCGCCTCCACGTCCCGGAAGTCGCCCGGCGCCGGCTCGTGCAGGTTCCACGGGACGTACGTCTCCACGCAGTTGAGGCCCATCGCCCGCAGCATCGCCAGCCGGTGCCCCCACTGCGCCTCGTGCACCCGGAAGTAGTGCAGCGCCCCGGACAGCAGCCGCACCGGCCGCCCGTCCAGCAGAAAGTCCCTGTCGCCCACGGTGAACTCGCTCATGCGCAGACTCTGGCCCCTTGGCGGCGATCACGTCCATGGACAAAGATCGCCTCTACTTGGACGCAGCAGACCGAGCGACGCGTGAGGGGGCGCGGATGTACCACACCTGGATGCGGTTCTTCACGCCCACACCCGCCCACCACCGCCTCGGCCTCGCCTGCCTCGGCGTAGGCCTCCAGTACGGCGCACTGCCCACGGTCGGCCCCCGCACCCTCGACCACCACGTGGCCGTGGTGATCAGCGCGGGCGGCGGCTGGTACCTCACCCCCGACGGCCGCCGCACCACCGTCACCGCGCCCGCCCTGCTGTGGCTCACCCCCGGCGTGCCGCACCACTACGCGCCCGACCCCGGCGCCGGCTGGGACGAGGGGTTCGTCGACTTCACCGGGCCCGCGACGGCGACGTACACCGAACTCGGCTACATCGAGCCGGAGCGGCCCGTGGTGGCCCTCTCGGACGCGAGCGGACCCCGCGCGGTCATCGGGCGCATGGCCCGCGCCGCGCGGCGCGGAAACCCCCTCCTGGAGGTGGAGACCGGGGCCGCCGTCCACGAGCTCCTGGTGGCCCTGCGCCGGGCCCGCGCCGACCTCGCCCCCGACGGCGACCCGGTCCTCCAGGGCCTCGCCCGCGACGCCTGCCTGCCGCTGACCGTCGCCGACCACGCGGCCCGGCACGGCATGACCCCCGCCGCACTGCGCGCCGCCGTCCGCAGGGGCGCCGGCTGCAGCCCCAAGGACTACCTCCTCGGCATCCGCCTGGGTCGTGCGAAAGAACTCCTCGCCGCCACCGAACTCCCCGTCGCCGCCGTCGCCCGCCGCGTCGGCTACGACGACCCCGCCTACTTCTCCCGCCTGTTCACCCGCCGTGTCGGCATGCCCCCCGTCCGCTTCCGCGCCCAGCAGGGCCGCACCGTCCCCGGCGGCTGGAGCGACCAGGTCCCCGATCCGGCCGATCCGCCGATCATCGGGTGGGCGCACTCCACAGAGGTCGGATGATCGCGTGGACGCACTCCACGTAGGGTGGTCGCCCATGACCACCAGCAACAACGGAACCGGTGACGTCGACCCCGCCGTGCGCGAGGAACTGGCCAGGCTGCGCGACAGCATCGACAACATCGACGCGGCCGTCGTCCACATGCTCGCCGAACGCTTCAAGGCCACCCAGCAGGTCGGCTTCCTCAAGGCCACCCACCGGCTGCCGCCCGCCGACCCGGCCCGCGAGGCCCGCCAGATCGAGCGCCTGCGCACCCTGGCCGAAAACGCCAAGCTGGACCCGGCGTTCGCCGAGAAGTTCCTCAACTTCATCATCGCCGAGGTGATCCGGCACCACGAGCGCATCGCGGAGGACGCCGTGAACGGCGGTTCACCCACGGCGAACTGACCCCGTCGGACCCGTAAGGGGCGTGACACCGGGGTGTGTTCGGGGCGATGCTGCGCTGTGCACTTGCATGTGCACTCCTCGTCAGCCGACGGGCACACCCCGTCAGCACCTGCGTCATAAGCTGGTCGCCCCACGCGGGAGGGACCTCGGGTCATGCCGTCGGATGCCAGGATCCTCATCGTCGACGACCATGAGGGCACGCTGTACGCGCTGGAGAGCGCCCTCGCCCCGCTGGGCTACCGGCTCGCCCGCGCCACCAGCGGCGACGAGGCGCTCAAGCAGGTGCTCCGCGGCCAGGTCGGCCTGCTCCTCCTCGACGTGCGGATGCCCGGCGTCAGCGGCCTGGACGTGGTCCGCTACCTGCGCCGCCTCGAACAGACCCAGCACATCCCCGTCGTCCTCCTCACCGGCTTCGGCCTCGACCCCGAACTGACCGCCACCGCCTTCGGCCTCGGCGTCGCCGACCTCATCACCAAACCCGTCGACCCCTGGACCCTGCGCACCAAGATCCGCTACCTCTACGACGCCCACCAGCGCCACCGGGCCCTGGAACGGGAGCTCCGCGAACTCCGCGCCCTCCTCAAGGACCCGCCCGACCCCGGCCCGGCGCTGCCCCACCCGTCCCCGCCGCACCCGGACGCGCGCGTGCCCTACCAGCGCGACCCCCAGAACACCGCCACCACCCCCGACCGGACATAGGCCGCGTACCGGACCGACTCTGTGCCGTGTCAGTGCCATCAGGCAGCATGTCCACCATGTCCGTACTGACGCGCGACGAAGCGCAGACCCGTGCCAGGCTCCTCGACGTCCACCGCTACACGATCGAACTCGATCTGACGACCGGCGAAGACACCTTCGACTCCCGCACCGTCATCCGGTTCACCGCTCGTGCCGACGCGGACACCTTCGTCGAACTCAAGCCCGCCGAGCTGCGCTCCGTCACCCTCGACGGACACCCCCTTGACCCGGAACAACTCACCGAGAACCGGATCCCGCTGCCCGCCCTCACCGCGGGCGAGCACGAACTGCGCGTCGACGCGAGCATGCGCTACTCCCGCACCGGCGAGGGCATGCACCGCTTCACCGACCCCACCGACGGCGAAACCTACGTCTACACCCAGCTGTGCATGGACAACGTCCAGTGCGTCTTCGCCGCCTTCGACCAGCCCGACCTCAAGTCCGTCTTCGACTTCTCCGTCAAGGCCCCCGAAGGCTGGACCGTCATCGCCAACGGCATCACCGAACACCTCGGCGAAGGCCGCTGGCAGGCCGCCCCCACCCCCCTCATCTCCACCTACCTCGCCGCCGTCGCCGCCGGCCCCTGGCACTCCGTCCGCACCGAACACCGCGGCCTGCCCTTCGGCATCCACTGCCGCCGCTCCCTGGCCCCCCACCTCGACGCGGACGCCGAGGAGATCCTCGACATCACCAAGCAGTGCTACGACCGCTACCACGAGAAGTTCGAGGAGCCCTACCCC
>Ga0307511_10001887_pt1 | contig 22018 bp, 25 predicted proteins | sample 13_EM_MG_FD_200266 | JGI IMG/M metagenome (GOLD analysis project Ga0307511, IMG submission 200266) | Populus trichocarpa ectomycorrhiza microbial communities from riparian zone in the Pacific Northwest, United States - 13_EM | ecosystem: Host-associated > Plants > Roots > Unclassified | place...
TAAAAACGTTACATAACGATCGCCACAGCGACATCCCCCTCTACCACAGTAGCTCACAGCGCCACAGTGGCTCACAGACTCCCACAGCAATTTGACTGTTTTGCTGATGTCAGAAGGGACGGGGAGGCGCCAAGCCAGAACAGGAAACGGCGACTGTAGAAGGGGTCAGACTAGGAAGACCCTCAGGCCTCGCCATCCGGATGGAGATCAGTCGTTCTCTCGACTACAGCTCCGGGCTCGCCAGGGTTGTTTCCATACCCAGTAGCCGAATTTTTGAGGCGTGTATAGAGAGGAATACCACTTTTATCCGTCAATTCGCCTTGCCCCCTAACATTGAACAAACTGGTGCCTCCACCGGTGATGGTGTGACCCGTCAACGCGCTCCCGTTGGCAACCCGCTGGATGATGAGCAGTGGAGCGATAGCCTGTCCGATCCATCCGTTGCATTAAACAGCTGGCCCAGAGATGGTCGTTGTGGGAAAGCACGAACCTGAATCTCCGCAAGGATTGGGAAGAAGATTTCCACAACACAGGCCCCGATGATCCAAATATTGGGAGTTAAGTTGTATGTGTACGCGGCCAGAGGTCCGACGACCAACAACGAGCTCACGGTGAAAAGGGCACAAGACTCAATGAACATGGTGGAGACTGTGTTGTACAATGCACTAATTCCAGCTAGAGGCCCGGTGGCGGTGCGGGTCTTCCTGCCGTACAGGACGAGCCGGATGACGATCATCAGGGTGAGGAGGATATTGAGCGAAACCGAGATCGAAATGTATGGAATACCGTAGTTGGAGAGTCCGAAGACGGTAGCGCCATCCCACCCACGGCACTGGTAGTATAGCGTCACAATACCCATCCCTGCATCAACGGGATTGGTCCAGAGGATCGCGGCACGTGTGAAAAGGTGGAATGCATACCCAAAGAGGCGAGATACACGAGGCAGGGAAGGGCGATAGCCCAGAGGCTCGTGGAGTAGATAATGTAGCAACGGTAGATCTAGGAGTGAAGCAGACGTTAGGCACTCAGGCGAGTGAGCACGGCATCAAACAAAGAACTGACCAGAAGACCATCTGCTAGCCAATTGTTCAAGTTGAACGCAACACTGGGGAGAAGGCCGAGGACCGTGAGGTGAACGCCATACTGGTACTGGAGTGGCCCGGAGAAGGAACCTCCAACGTCTTCAATGTCTCGGCGGTTATCGATGAAGGACTTGGATTGAATATGGAGGTTCATCGCGGTGTACACAGTCACAAACGAGAACATGGCCGCGGTGTAGAATACAAGCCACCACTTGATGCCCTCTCTGCGATAAGCGGGGTTGAGGAGCGCCGCCATACATTGGAAGAACAGCATGATGAGTAAACCTAGAATAAACCGAAGAATCGAAGTAAGCATGAATAGATGAACGTGTGGGCGATGGTACCGTAGAGAATCGAGCCGATGAAGTTTCCAGCGAGCATTCCCTTCTCCTGAATATACTGGTATTTCCAAATCGGCGGAGCAGTGGAACTATTGGACCACGGCTGAAACCAGGGGCCCTCGTCCATGGTTCGTATGTGTACAGAGGGACTGTGGTGGAGGGGAGGGGGGATGTGGGGAATAGTAGGGGAACAGGTCGAGAGCTGGTCTCCTCATATAGACCACGCCTTGCCGCTGATGATCACTGAACTGACGGTCTGCATGTTGACGGCATTGCCACGTTCTTTGTAGGTTATCAACAGCCCGGATGGGTCGGAGCTGACTAGATCTGATAAGATGGAGGTGCCAGAAATGGACATACACCGAGGTTATAGTCGCTTCGGTTTCCATCTCCTATTCAGGTCGTAAGGGCCGCGTAAAACGCGAAAAAAACCGCTCACAAGGCTCAACTCGGGACACGGGAAGGATCCCGCGGGATTACTTTGAAATTCTCGTCGCCCGCTCCCCCGCCTTCGACTGGTCAGTCATGCCAGAGTCAGACTGATCACATGTTCTCCATCTGGTGTGATAGGGAACTACGTACTGGATAGTACCTTTCGTAAGGTTGAAAACAAAAGTCACAACGGTTCGGTGGTACGTACCGTAAACCAACGTCAGCGGTCTCAAACGATGATCTCTTCCACCGCCAGCTCGGGTTGGAGGTTACTCAAATCCACGCACCGGGAGCTAACACGACGGCCTTCGGTTTTTGGGGATCATCGACCGAGGAACCCTTCAACTGCCCGATCGCCGCTTCCTTGAGCCTCTCCAGCTGTTAGTCCCACCCGATATTCATCGGTGACGATAAGCAATGTAGGTGTGAGGAATATATGCGGATGAAATCGTGGTATGCTGACAGTGGATCCAGTGGCCCCTTACGGACAAGAAGACGTCCCGGAATTGAGGAGTGTGTTCGAGTGGCCACACCTCAAGCACGGCTCCGTCTTCCTAGATACCCAATGTATGTTTCTTCCTCCCTCCGAGTTCAGTACCGTGTTGATCGCTCTTCCATACGAGACCGAATGCCGACAGTTGTCGGAGACTTCACCTCTCGTCATGTCTACAATTCGGAAATCCTAACCGTACACTCCATTCATGCTCCCACCTGCTGTCGCTTCGTGGACGTGAGTAACGTAAAGGAAATCAAGAAGGGAGTTAGCTGGACGGTGCGCGTGCCTGACACACACAGATTCATCGTTCGTGCTGACGCATACCTACCCAGAACGAGGGAGAAGTGAAAGCCGCTGTTCAAATAGCCCGTCGCTACATCCGAGAAAGAAAAGCGTTCAAGATTATCACTCCCTACGACGCCCAACGTAACGCGATCGAGGACGCCTTAAAGGCCGCAAAGCTCACCTGGGAGATTTATTCAACGTTGACTCCTTTCAGGGTGACGAAGAGGACCGTATCATCGTTTCGACCGTCCGGACCAAGGCCCCGGGGTTCATGAAGAACAATCGGCGGACGAACGTCATGCTCTCCAGGTGTAAGAAGAGTATGATGATTTGTACGACTCGTGGGTTCTTGCAGAACAAGCGCGTCGCGAAGACCCTAGTTGGGCGGCTCGCCAAGGAGCATGTACCGAAAACCGGATGGGTGACTTTGGAAGGTTTGGCCACTCAGAGGTGGTGAGCGGTCCCGCTAAATATCGTGGTTTCCTCCTTGCTTGGACATTATCTTCTCTTGCATTCCCCTCTTGTCCCACGTTTTCCGCACTGGGACTCCGGAACGAGTATCGGTTTGCTCCCCCATTCATGCATCCTTGGCGCTCTCATTAATCCCTTGGTTGGGCGCCCCCGCACGGTGGCGTACCTGTGCTACTGCCTACTACCGGTGTGCTCGTGGTCGGTGGGGCGCTAACGCTTGGGCCCTCAGCTAGTCGGTTTCCAAATGACAGTACTCCTGTGTTGCCATGTTCACAGGTGACGTGCCTCCCCGCGCACTCGTTCCTCCATTCGATTATCCCGAGTGTTTGAACCCGGAAGACCACCAATCTCGAATCGTGCCAGTCTCTCGCCCCCTGCGCGCTCCAAGCTGTGCCGCACTTCCTCCTCTCATCGGCAACGTTTCTCTCGAAAACAGATGGCATACTCGGGACCGGTATCCGTGGGTGTTATCCACTCCCGAAGAAGCCTAGCCATAGGAGTGCCTTCCCCGCCATCTGATTGTCAAGTTCAATTTCGCCGCTTAGTCTGTGTTTTCAATGGAGGGGTGAGTATCTGGTTGTATTCGCTCGCGTCTGTGCGCGCCGGCACCTCGCAAACACTTGGTCTCGAAAGCAGTCTAGTTTCTTCCACGCCAGTCTCTTAGAGAATCCTCAACTTACACCTAATATCTGGCAGGCTGCGACGTCGGCGGTATCCAGGCGAATATAGTTCTCTTCCCAGAACTGCGCACCTTTGCATTCCAGATCGGGGATCTGAAAGGAACGACTGATGGTTCACTTCCACCATTATCTTCCCTCATATGGCCTGCCATGAACCTCGATGGTTCGTGTCGATGAAACTGGAGAGACGAGGGGTTCGAGCACCATCCCTTTCCTCGGTATGTCTCCCGGATGAGGTGAGGTTGACCTGCAGTTGAGTTGTATTTCGGACAGGTTTCCGAGTGCAGAGATGCATCGTTTTGAAACGGGGCTGTTGATTATCTTCATTCGTCCACGTTGATTTTCGTGGTGGGGTGGTGCAGGGTTTGGCTGATGCTTATGTCAGGAACTCCCGTCCCCACCCAGAGAACCGCGAACGAAACTCAAAGATTTTCAAAGTTGCAGTGAACGGAAAGGTAATTGCGGAGTCTAACGAGGCTATCCCTATGAAAAACGATCACTACCATCCTAACTCGGTCGGCAAACTGCACCCACGAGGACCCCGCACCCCATGAGGTCTACCTCCTGTTCCCCTCATACACCAAGCCAGCCAATCCGTACCCGATCACGAACATAGACGCACTCCCCCCCACCTGAGTCGCACGCAACTTTCACGAGCTGCTTCTCCGTCACCGATCCAAGTCTGACTAAAAACCAATTGAGAATGGTTAGATTCGTGACCTCAAGAACTCGATCAGTCTCGGGGTGTTTCGTCAGGCGTGTTAGCCCAATTAGCGACAGTAGTTGGAGGCCAATGAGTCCGTACGGACGGCAGGCGTTCGAAGGCGACAGTTGAAGGATGGAGGAGGTTTGTGTTGAAGTTGAACGTTGAACCGTGGAACGCGGTATCGAGGACGCACGGCAAGGCTGAAGAGTCGAGAGCATGGCAGAAGGAAGTTGAAATCTGTGGGAGGAAGAACGGGAGCGGAGTCTTGGAAAAGTGAGCTTGGATGCCGGCGACAGAGGAGGCCATGCCGGTGGGGTAATAGAGGGTATTTTCTGGGAAAGCTCTAGCTGGGTACCTTCATATAAAGCACAGTGTCAGCCTCAAACTGTAGAGCCGGAGGTTTATCAAATCATACCAGTTGTGATATAAGAGGCCTGCGCAAACCCCCAACAACGGCAGCATGAGTAAATGCAGCATAGTTGTCTCTCCACGAGCAACCGGCTTCCATGCGCCATACCAGCACTCCACAAACAGCCGGTCCTGAGTTCGCCGGACCTCTGTGTGGTTCCCCAGGAGATGCAAAGGTATCTGTCTCCAGTCGATCGGCCACGGGGGGTACGAAAGGTCGTTTCTGGTCACGGAAATGGCTATGATGTTGGCCTGCGAGACCTCCCGGCTGTTGATTCCTGCCGTTGGTGGCAAATGTGGACGGGGGGGACATGCAGGCGTAATAGCGGACCTGATTGTTGTCAAAACGGAGTGAGGGTCACACTCCCTCAGTCAATTGTGACGGACCGAGATCAACAAGGGAATCAAGGAGTGAACAGAGTGGTTTAGGAACCACGGTGTTCGTGATTCCTCACTTGGAGAAGTAAACCATCAAATGTGGTGTTGAAGCGATGGTTGGGACCGGCAATTTGTGGCTTCATCGAGTATCGAGAACGTCGTCGAGGAATCCGAGGAGGGTGGCCATCATCAACGAGATTATGGAAGAGATGTGTACTGAGAGCTACGACGCGTGGTGAGACGAAGCAGAGAGGCGAGAGATGTTCGACAAGAAACGAACCTGGTGATGAGGGAATTCATTGATGGAGAGACCGTGTACATATTCCTGCTGACTCTTGAGTCGGTCGGTAAAGACGTTGAAAAAGGCGAAGGGGATAAGGAGGATTAAGGATAATGTGTATACTGGAGCGCATACAAGACCCTGGCTCTCCGGGCTTGAAAGAGACACAGTCAGGATAAGGGAACGAAGATACCAGGGGCGGGACGTACATCGGAGTGTAATATATCTTGAGCAGATCCCTCCCCTTGAGATTGGCCTGAACGAACCTGGGTCCCAGCGCAGGAACCAAGTGCAGGGTAGCGACTAAGGCGAGGATGGAAAAGCCGAGGGAAGTATAGAGAGCTGGGACACAGTGCGGGACTGGATCGAGGAAAGGCCGGAGGATAAGCTAGAATGCGACCAGGATCAAGACTCCGAATCCAGAAAGTGGGCGAGGTTTGGACGTTGGACCGTCGACCATGGCTGGTTCAGTGAGATGAAACAGAGGGATGGGTGAACATGCTGGGTGGAGTGATACGTGTCCGATACGTGAGACGGAAAACGCCGCGTCTGTTTCCTCCGACCGACGATCATGTCCGCGTTGGCTCGAAGTCTTTGTCGATGTTATTCGACCCGCCTGCCGACTAGACCACCGCCCAGGGTTTCAGACCCTCTCGTGGACGTTCCAAAGGTCCAACTCGAGGACAACCTCACCTTCATCCACCGCCCTCCTTCAACAATGCCCTCACCCGAACCATTCACCACCGCTTTTTCTCCACCCATCCGTCCTGTCACAGGGCACCACGACCTCCCTTACTGATCGATTGATCCCTAATTACCACCCGTCTCCCAGCCTTCGCTCATCCCGAAGAAACGGTACCCCCGGCTGATCGACCAGGGATCCCGCTAAGCGGACCAGCACAAAAGCTCCCAGCCCGGTTTGATCGTTCTCCGGGTTTCGTCTCTCTCATAGCGGGACTGAGGGCGGCGGTTGGAAGGAGCCAGTAAAGAATGTAGCTCAGGAATATCAACACTCGAGGGACGAGTGGGGTGAGAAGAACGCGTTACTTCAAAAGGTCAGGGCCAAGAAGAGGGTGTTTTGGTAGACGTGAGTTCAAATTCATCCCCTCGACGCGTATCGTAGTGTTAATGAACCCTCTCCCCTTCCAGTTTATCTATTTTCAATAGCATATCCCGAGTTGCTCGCCCCAGTACGAGCTTTAATCCAGCTCCTTCGCATTGCCAGTGACCATCGCGCTACTGAGAAATATTCGAGTACTGAGAGCGCCGAAAGTCAATACCAGCAGCATTACTTGCTTACTCCGGCAGTGTGGCAGTGTGTTTCGGGTCCGGGAGGTTGCAACTCAAACATCCTTCCCCAGGTCTTCGACTTGCGCACCAAAATCATTCAAGAACGAATCTCCTTCGCCTTCTCATTCCGAACTTTGAGAACGGGGAGTCGAGGTTTGGTGTTACGGAATGGCTGAATGCGATCACTGGGCTTTTTCTCGTCGTTCTCGCCTCAACATGCTTCAGTGGCGCGATTGCCGCAGGCCGGGTTGCCGGTTCGGCCACCCTGCGGCTTCGACAAATGTCGAGGCCAATAACCAATACTCCAACCACGAGTAGACCCCACAGCCCATCACAAGTGGGTCTGAGGGTATCGCAGGGATCGTCTCGAAGCCAATCAAAGTCGCTGAAGAGATGATGGGATACGTTACATTAACATTACAAACTCCCTCTGCTTCGCTGGACGTAATCTAGGTTGGTGTTGGGCTTCAAGCTTCAAGACCCATAGAAGCTTGTCCGCGGAGAGAGAGGTTCACCGGACGAAGGTCGCGAACCGTCCCTCAACCCGAATCTCATGAAGGGATCGCGATATAAAGCCCGTGATTCGTGAAAATCCGGACCAACCGTTCCAAAATGTCCACCGCGTTAGCAAGGGTTTCGCCGCTCGTCATCGCGACAAGCTTTAAAAGCCTGAGCGTCGTACCACCCGATCCTACCCCGGATGATACACATCAGAAACAATTCGGCGAATCCATCGGCGCCTTCGCGTCGTCAGACCGAGATACCGGCAGGTTGAGTGGGGGACCCAGCCTGAAGGGGTGGATTCGTCGGCCTGAATGTTCTGAAGAACGCCGCGGGCCGTACTAGGGTAGGTCGAACTCGACACGAAATAGGTACTACAAGAAGAGATTCAAGGAGAGGGGTTTGAAAACAAAATAAAATGGGGGAGCAACGGAAGGGAGTGATGCTGGATCAGAAGGGAAGGGAGGCGCCAAGCCAGGGCAGGGAACGGTAACCATGGATGGGGTCAGACTAGACCCTCAGGCCTCAGGTCTCACCATCCGGATGGAGATCAGTCGTTTTCTCGACTACGACCCCAGGTGAGCCAGGATTATTTCCATACACAACCGCCGAATTCTTGAGGTAACTACCGAGAGGTGTGCCATCACGACCCGTCGGTTCCCCTTGCCTCCTAGCATTGAACAAACTGGTGTGTCCAATGGTGATAGTGTGGCCCGTGAACGCACTTCCGTTGGCGACCCGCTGAATGATGAGTAGTGGAGCGATCACCTGTCCGGTCCGTCGTCGCATTAGAAGACTGGCCCAGAGATGGTCGTCGTGGGAACGAACCTGAATCTCTGCAAGGATTGGGAAGAAGATCTCCACTACGAAGCTTCCGATGATGAAAATATTCGGAGTCCCACTGTATATATACGCGGCCAGAGCTCCGATGACCAACATCGAGCTCACGGTGAAAAGGGCACAAGACTCGATGAACATGGTGGAGACTGTCTTGTACAGTCCACTAATTCCAGCTAGAGACCTGGTGGTAGTGCGGATCTTCCTGCCATGCAGGATGAGCCGGATGACGATCATCAGAGTGAGGAGGACGTTGAGCGAAACCGAAATTGAAAGGTATGGAACGCTGGAAATGGGGAGCCCAGAGGTGGTATAGGAATCCCCGTTGTACTGGGAGTATAGCGTCACAATACCCATCCCTGCATCAATGGGATTAGTCCGGGGCATCTTTGCGGCTTGTGGAAAGGCGGAATGCGTACCTAAAGAGGCAAGGTACATGAGGCAGGGAAGGACGATAGCCCAGTGGTTTGTGGAGTAGATAATGTAACAACGGTAGATCTAGGAGCGGAGCAGACGTTAGACACCCGAGCGAGTGAACGCGGCATCAAACAAAGAACTGACAAGAAGACCATCCGCTAGCCAGTTGTTCAAGTTAAACATAACATTGCGGATAAGGCCGAGAGCCGTGTCGCGAATGCCATACTGATACTGGAGTGGCCCGGAGAAGGTAAGTCCCTCAGCTTCGAGGTCTCGGCGGTTATCGATGAAGGAACCGGATTGAATGTGGAGGCCAATCGTGGTGTACACAGTCACAAATGAGTACATGGCCACGGTGTAGAATACAAGTCGCCACTTGATGCCCTCCTCTCTGCGATGGGCGGGGTTGAGGAGCATCACCACGCATTGGAAGAACAACAAGGTGAGTAAACCTACCATAAACCAAACAATCGGGGTGAGCGCGAATAGACAAACGTGTGGGCGGTGGTACCATAGAGAATTGAGCCGATGAAGTTTCCAGCAAGGGTAGCCTTCTCCCCAGTGTACTCGTATTTTGTGATCCGTGGAGCAGTGGAACTATTGGACCATGGCTCATACCAGGGGTCAGACATGGTTTGTATGTGTACCGAAGGACGGTTGCCGAGGGGAGGGGCGGGGACGGGGGAATGGGGGAATGGGGGGCAGGTAGAGAGCTAGTTCCCCCGTGTGAGACGACGCCTTACCACCGATGATCACTGAACTAACAGTCTGAATGCTAACGGCATTTCCAAGTTCCTCGTAGGTTATTGGAAGCTCGGATGGGTCGGAGCTGACTGGATCTGATAAGTTGAAGGCAACGAAAAAGTCTAGGGCTGGGGTGCCGCGAATGGTCGACATGGACCGCAACCGCTCTCATACTCAGAGCGAAGGCGTCAGCAAAACGGTCCGGAGTCTCTGTGGCGCTGCGAGCTTCTGTGTCACTGAGGATAAGTAGCGCCTGTGGCGATCGTTGCTATGTGATCGGAGGAAAGGGCTGTGTAAAACGAGAAAAAAAACCGCTCACAAAGACTCGACTCGGGACACGGGAAGGGTTTTGCGGGTTGAAATTGTCGTCACCCTTCGACTGGTCAGTCGTACCAGAGTCAGACTGATCACATATTCTCTATCTGGTGTACGAATGTGAGAGGGAACTACGTACTGTATACCTTTCGTAAGGTTGAAAACAAAAGTCATAACGGTCCGGTGGTACATGTCGTATATGGCAAACCAATGCCGGCGGTCTTATACGACGATCTCTTCTACCGCCGGCTCGGGTTGGAGGTTATCCAAATCCACGCGCCGGGAACCAACACGATGGCCTTCGGCTTTTGGGGATCATCGACCGAGGAACCCTTCAACTCCCCGATCGCCGCTTCCTTGAGAGTCTGTCCCACAGTGTCCGATGCCAATCCATCGCAAAGTATGAGTCGTATTGTGGACAGATTCCAAGTGCAGGGATGCATCGTTTTGAAACGGGGCTGTTGATCATCTCCGTTCGCCCACGTTGATTGTCGTGGCGGGGCGGTGCAGGGTTTGGCTGATGTACATGTCAGGAACCCTCGTACCCACCCAGAGAACCGCGAATGAAACTCAAAAATTGTCAAAGTCGCAGTGAACGGAAAGGTAATTGCGGAGTCGAACGAGACTATCCTGATGGAAAACGATCACCACTTCCCTCTTAACTTGTTCGGCAAACCGTGCCCTCGAGGACGCCACACCTCACGAGGTCTACCTCCTGCCCCCCTCATGTGCCAAGCCAGCCAATCCATTCCCGATCACGAACGCAGGCGCGTTAGCCCGATAAGGGAGAGTGGCTGAAGGTCAATGAGTCCGTACGGACGGCAGGCGTTCGAAGGCGACAGCTGACGGACGGAGGAGGTTTGTGTTGGGGTCGAACCGTGGAACGCGGTGTCGAGGACACGCGACATGGCCGAAGAGTCGAGAGCATGGCCGAAAGAAGTTGAAAATCTGTTGGAGGAAGAGCGGGAGCGGAGTCTTGGGGGCGAGCTTGGATGCCGACGGCAGAGAAGGTCATGCCAGTGAGGTAACAGAGGGTATCCTCCGATTGAGCGCGAAGGGTGTGGGGCGAAATGGGGCATCCATCCATAACGGCCATGATTTATGCGAAGTGGAGCGATCAACCAGTCGCAGGCGTCCTCGTGCGTTGGTTCCCGAATCTTAACGGTCTGCCCTGTGGATGGTACCAGCGGTGCCAGGGGCTCGAGTTATTGTGTAACTACGTGGTTAATCATAATGTACCGACCTGAGCCTGGCAAGAGAGACGGTCGACCCGTTTACGTCCGGGTCGACGGGTACCCTTTAACAGTGTTCCTTCCGAGCGGTTTCTTCTTCCGCCTTGGGTGGGGGGCGTGATCGCTGAGGGACCACAGGAATAAGAACAAAACCCCCGGAAGGGGGTGCAGACATACGAGCCGGCATAGCTCGACCACTTCCCAGCCGACCGGCTTGAACGCCACGAAACTTCCCCTGGATCGGCGGTCTCTTCTTCACAGTTTCGAATTCGAAGAATCGAGGTGGGTTGGAAATCTTATCATCCGGGGAAAGGTTGCCGGTGAGTAAGAGACGTTCCGGCGGCGTGGCAGTGCGGAATATTGTGAAAGTCGGCGGTTATGGAATTTGGAGAAAATCTTCGTGCAATGGAGGTGGGACTGCTGTACTTGAAACTCGAAGCCCGAAGCTCGAAGTACTGACAGTTGGAATTGAAAGTTCGCGACCCGGATGATATGAATGCCTGCCACGATCGGCTCCGATGGTTCATGAGGACGTCGATGCGTCGAAGGAACGAGTCGATAGCACGACGATAGTACCCACTCGCCCAAGCCAAGGGCTGTGTTGGACCTCTCAGTGTGCTCCGACCCATCCGAGTCCTCGATAACCTATGAGGAACGTGGCAACGCCGTCGACATTCAGCTGCTGGTTCGGTGATCAGCGCTCAGCGCTCAGTGCTCAGCAGTAAGGCAGGGTAAGGCGTGGTCTACATCAGGAGACCAACACCCTACCTGTTCTCCCATCCCCACGTCCCCCATCCCCTCCATTACAGTCCTTCTGTACACATACAAACCATGGTCAACCCCTGGTTTCAGCTGTGGTCCAACAGTTCCACTGCTCCACCGATCGATAAATTCTCGTACAGTCAGGAGAAGACAATGCTTGCTGGGAGCTTCATTGGCTCGATTCTCTACGGTACCATCGCCCACACGTTCGTCTATTCATGCTCACTTCGATTGTTTGGTTTATCCTAGGTTTACTCATCTTGTTGTTTTTCCAATGTATGGCCGCGCTCCTCAACCCCGCCCATCGCAGAGAGGAGGGCGTCAAGTGGTGACTCGTATTCTACACCGTGGCCATGTTCTCATTTGTGACTGTGTACACTGCAATGACCCTCCACATTCGATCAAATTCCTTCATCGATAACCGCAAAGACATCTTCATTGGTGACGCCGCGCCAGCTTACTACTCCGGGCCACTCAGTTACTATCAAGGCACTCGCTTGACGGTTCTTGGCCTTATCCCCAACCTTATGTTCAATTTGAACAATTGGCTAGCAGACGGTCTTCTTGTGAGCTCTTTTTTGATGCCGCGCCCACTCGCCCGGGCATCCAACGCCTGCTCCGCTCCTAGATCTACCGTTGCTACATTATCTACTCTACAAACCTCTGGGCTATTGCCCTTCCCTGCCTCATGTACCTTGCCTCTTTAGGTACGCATTCCACCTTTCCACATGCCTGCCGCGATCCTCCAGACTAATCCCACCAATGTAGGGATGGGCATTGTGACAACATACTTCCAGTACTGTGGGAATGATCTTGGTACCATCCTCGGAATCTCCAAGTTCGGTGTTCCATACATTTCGATCTCGGTTTCGCTCAATATCCTCCTCACTCTGATGATCGTCATCCGACTCATCCTGCACGGCAGGCAGATCCGCACCGCCACAGGGTCTCTAGCTGGAATTAGTGGATTGTACAAGACGATCTCCGCCATGCTCATTGAGTCTTGTGCACTTTTCACTGTGAGCTCGTTGCTGGTCGTCGGACCTCTGGCCGCGTATATATATAGTATTACTCTCAATATTTGGATTGTCGGAGGCTCTGTTGTGGAAATCTTCTTCCCAATCCTTGCAGAGATTCAGGTTCGTGCTTTCCCACAACAACCATCTCTGGGCCAGCTGTTCAATGCGACGATGGATCGGACAGGTGATCGCACCGTTGCTCATCATTCAACGGGTTGCCAACGGGAACGCGTTGACAGGTCACACCATCACCACCGGACACGCCAGTTTGTCCAACGTTAGGACCCAAGGGGAACCGACGGATAGAGAGTGCGTCCCTCTTGGTGGGTACCCCACGAGTTCGGCAGCTGGGTATGGAAAGCACCCTTGCGAGCCCGGGGCCGCGGTCAAGACAACGACCGATTTACATCCAGTGGATGGCGAGGCCTGAGGGTCTTCCAAACCTGACCCCTTCCATGGTTAATGTTCCCTTCTAACCTGGCATCACTCCCTTCCGTTATTTCCCCATTTTATTTTGTTTTCAAACCCCTGTCCTTAAATCCACTCCTCGTTAGTACCAATTTCGCGTGTGTAACCTATTACCAGTTCGGAGCGAGTGGCGTATGGGCTTCGCCTAGTAGACGAACGGGGGCGTGGGTCTTCTCTGTGGATTCTACCATCAGTTGGGCACGGTGGGCTGGCCCAAGCTCGACGAGAGACGATTGAGATCAACCTGTCCTACATTCTTCAGAACGTTCAGGGCGACGAATCCACCCCTTCAGGCTGGATCCCCCCACTGGACCTGCCGGTGTCTCTGTCTGGCGACACGGAGGTTCCAATGGAATTGTGAAATTGTTTTTGATGTGCATCGTCCGGAGTGGGATCGAGTGGTACGCGACCTTCGTCCGGTGAGCCTCTCCCTCCGCGGCCCCCGGGGTTCCGTGAGTCTTGAAGCTTGAACACCAACCAGGATTGCGCCCAGCGGGACGGAGGAGATTTATGATGTTATCGTAACGTACTAACCTACCATCTCTTGAAGCCTCATTCCTGCTTCCGAAGTGCTTCGTGGGCTCGTTGTAGAATGACCCCCGAAAATCACGGCCATGAATGTCGTGACCTTGGTCCAATTCGACGCAATTGGCTTCGTCCAGCCCTTTCTCCCACACTTGTTCATCTCCCTGACCAGTGTGGTACGTGTTTGGATTCGTGAGCTCAGGCCCATCGAAAGGTTGGGATATCAACAGGCTACACGATCCATGCAACATCCGAATATCTATCCATTCCTACCCCTGGGAAATGACCCAGAGTTTCTCCCTTCTTGAATTTCTCCACCATGAACCTCTCGAAGGGGCGAAGGATGATAATCGTCCACTCGAGGCTTGGAGCACATAAAGCGCCCTACAAAAGTGCTCCCATGCACTACAACGCATGAGCAAGTAGCTCGCGGGAAGTGATCGATTTCAGATGCCGGAAAAACCTGTCCTGGATGGCGAGAATGGTTGCAGCCCTTCCGGAGCACCCTTGGGTCCGAATTGAAAGTATCCGGGGGTTGCGGCAACGAGAGAGATCTACGCTTTCCGGTACATCTGCGCCGCACTTCCGTGTCAGTTCCTGCTGATTGGGGATAGATCGGGCTCATCGTCTTAGTACCCTATCACGTCGTGGTGACGTGGTTTGCAAGGCCAGGGCTCCCGAGAAGGTATCGCGTTGGTTGGCATCCGAGGTTCAGCCTGAACCGTACCGAGGAGGAGTTTGGGAGTATTTGCGTGAGGCCCTTGATGAACCTGAGGCTGTACGCGGCATACTTGCACGAGCTGTGGTTGGCGTGGTCAGCAAGGTCATCCGTATTGGCCTTCAAGTTCGACGGATACGTACCAGCACCGGTCGGTCGACTTCCGGGTTCATCTTGGTATACTGGATGATGTTTCCGTCTGGCATCCACGGGCTCGTGATGCAAAGCAGAGATAGGGTCTTCGAAACCTCGATGAAGGGAGGAGATTCGGGTGAGGATCGAACTGGTCCCCTTCGCTTACATAGCGGTGTGTCTGTTATGAACTGTACTCAGTACGTCTCCGATAGAATAAAAGTGCCCCACACCTTTTCGGTTTTCATCAGGGGGTCCTATTCTGTCCGAATCACCTTAATACGCACTGGCTGTCTGCGATAATCACCCTTCCGTATCCGCGAACCCATCGAATAAGCACACTGGGGATTCATTGGACAGTTTAGGCCGGGGAAGATTTGCTATTCACAGAGGAGGGCGTGGGCGCAAGCGATAGATCCAACCTAGGAATGGACCGTGGTCGAGAAGGTAAGGCGGATGTCGTCTAGCCATAAGACGCGTCAAGGACAGACCTGGATGGTGGAAGGATACCTTGCGAAACGTCTCCGCTAACGCTGCCACTTCCGTTGTGGACTTCTGGAAAAGTTCCACCCCCTGATATCAGGTCGGGGATCGACGATAGATATCGATGCGGAAGGTTTTGTGTCGTGGTGGGGGAATTGCGATTGCGGCTGGAATTGGAATTCAATTGCTCGTCAGCCACCGCTGCTCGGGCTGGGTTCGGGTTGGCGATTCACTCACGAGAAGACCGGCGCAAGACATGACTAGTTGACCGCTCGTCCAAGCGACCGGTGTTGAGGTCGCACTGGGAGAGTCCTCCCAGCCTCGTGGTGCAGATGAATCTCTGAAACTCATGGGCGCCACCTGATCCTCGCTCTCTCCGCTCGTGCTCCGATTGAAGACGACCCCCCTTTCACCCAGCCGGTCTCGCGCTTGCTTTACGGAAGTGTAGGTGGATGTTAAATACCACGGTGTTATGGACGGCCGCTAATAACTTATAATAATCGGTCATGCCGGCGCCACAACCCCGCTTATAACTTATACGCGTGTCCCGCGCGTGGTTCGGCTTGTATGGCTCGGACAGTCTCCAATACAGTGTATTCAAATCCCGTCACCCTCCAACGAAGGCTAGACACCCCCATCACCACCCCCGAAGACCTCGCAGGGTCGAACCACAACTTACCATTCTCATCCCAATTGCTCGCCCCCGCTCAAACCCAGTAGAAGAGGAGAACCTCATAGAAATTCTGACAAGGTATACCTCTTTCCGTGAGCTCCTCCCCACGTACTGATTTCCCAGCGATCATGATCAGGTCGCGTCGTCATTCGCCAAGGTGGATCCAAACTTGAAGAAGACGTGCTTCAGGGTTCTGCGCAAGGTCTCGCCAACACACCGCGTTCTCTCGAACTCTCTGTCTAGAGTTGACACTATATGGTGCCATCCCTTACGCCTTTAGAGAATTCGCGGAGACTCGGAAGGGTTGGCAGAGTGGGAACCATGTGCGCACTGTGACTCTTCGGACCCAGCGGATGGCGAATGCGGACGGGATCGAACGGGTATGTGGCAGTTCCATTTTTCAACGAGGGGTGAGCTAATTCCGATTAGGAGTTCCATGGGTGGAGGTACACTTCGCGTTTGAACATCCTACCCTTCCCCGGAGTCCCCGAGTCACTGCCGCCCTCTGGGTGTATCGAATATCATCCATCATGGCAGCTCATCGTCACCAAACCTCGTCAGTGGCCTTGTTCTTAGGCCGCCAATCGCCACATCGATTGCGCAAAAGGTTTCCCACTTTGCCCCGGATCCCTGTCATTCCCGCTGGCCTCTCTTCGCAACCCGGCTAGTGCGATGCAACGCGACGATGGGATCTCGCTCCGTCGTAACTACCGATTCCAAACACGTCACTATCTCAGGAGGCGAGACTTATCATTACCACCTAAACGCAGACCTGCTTGTCTTCAATGGAGTGTATCGTGTAACAACCGTGCAGACCGGCGGTGCACGTAGAAATTGGTATTCTACGCCCTTTTCGACTCGCCCCCTGGATCCGTGTCCAGTCTCAGATTCCGCGCCCCTCGATGCTGCATTGAAACAAGGTACCACGTCTCGCGTCCTCACGCAAGGCGAGGTTCTAAAACTCACTGACATCACGACTACGCACCCCTTCTAGGCTACCAACAGCCGCACTGGTTCCATAAAAGGATTCTCCGCTCCCGTTTCACCCTACCCCTCTGACATCACTCGGAACTCCCCCAGCACGACACAACAGAATCTTTTTTTCGTCACCGCTGGTGCCGGCCATGTCGCTTCCGGAACGACTAGCCTCCCAAAGGACGAGGCTTATCGCCAAACCACATAAAGCAGCTCCGGCTCCATCAGTGTATGTAATTATCCCGCAGGTCGATAGCGAATATAAATGGGTTTCGTGCGCCCCTATGGAATCATCCACCAGATTCGCGTCGTTTGGTGTTTGATTGGAGGAAACAGGAGCCACACCATAACAACAACCAGTCATCGATACTAACGGGTACCGACCGTGCTGAACATCACAGCCAAATTAACCAGGTTTCAGCAAGTGTTTTGTCACCCATCTGATACCGCGGAGTTCACACTTGGCTCACTTCGATGGACAATGTACGAGAGTCGGTTCCATCCCCCCATAGCCGTGGACCGCTGTGGTGTGGGTGGGCACGGGTTGATCGTACATTTGAATGGCAAGGGGTGTCATCTAGGTCGGCCGTTGGCGGGGAGGGGAGGCACCACCATGATAACTCGTACCGGATCGTGACTTTCCCCCGCCCCCTGGGATCAATCACTGGAGTGTGTTCATGCGAGCGGTGTTCGAAGGCCGCCAGACTGTAGACCGCAACGGTGGCTCGCTTTGTGGGGTGCTGCTCGGGGGTTGTGTTCACGTATGTCTCAGGTGTTCTCGTCGCTCGATTACCGCAAGTTGGGGTGAACCGTTTCTTCTGGACCGTCCCGGACGACCCGTTCGGGGGGGAAGAGGAAGGTCTAATCGCAGGGTTTCCCGGTGACCGCGGTTGTGTATGGGAGATCCTCCACACCGGAGTATCCGGGGGGGGGGGGCGCCCGTTGATTGAATCGCTTTGCACCCTCGGGTGGGGGAACCCCTTACCCTCAGGAGACTGTATTTGGCGAGACGTGGTTTGAAGAAACATTATTAGAAATGGAAGACCAAGGTACTCCCACCGACCCAGAACACCCCGAACCGTCTCCTGGGGTGGAGCTTGACACCTACCGATGAACTGTGAGACCACGTAGGAGGGGTGTCAGATGCAAGCATAGGGACCGGTGGTATGAGATTGTAGAATCGCCAATTGGCACGTGAAGTGGTATCCGAGGGATCTGGAACTTGACGAACATAACGAAGAGGCAAAATGGCGAGCAACGCGCCGGAAACGAATCGGCAGTTCGGGGGATTCTCATGGTCAAAGCTCAGAGGTACCCCGAGCAAGACGACTCGGATCTAAGACCCATTCAGTTGGTGACACTCCTTTTCGAGTTCCTGACATAAACGTCAACCAAACCCTGCACCTCCCCACCACGACACTAAATGCGAACTAATGGAGATCATCAGCATTTGAAAATCTTTCTGCAATACGACTCATATCTTACGATGGATTGCGATGAAGCAGTTGAAGTGTTCTTCGGTTGATGATCGATGATCGATGATCCCAAAAAGCGGAAGACCGTCGTGTTCGTTCTCGGGGCGTGGATTCAGATAACCTCGAGCCGGCGGTGGAAGAATTCGTCGTTTGATCTGCCATATATGGTACGTACCACCGGACCGTTCGGACTTTTTTTATTTTCTCAATCTTGCGAAAGGTATGTACAGTAGTACGTTTGACCATTCGTAGCACCCTCATCCGATCGGATCTGGTCAGCTCCGACCTATCCAAACTTCCGATAACATACAAGGAAAGTGGCAATGGCGTCAACATTCAGACTGTCAGTTCGGTGACCGTCAGCGGTAAAGCGTGGTCCACATGAGGAGATTAGTTCTCTACCCGTTGCCCCATTCCCCGTCCCCCCCTTCCCTCTGCTTCAATCCATCCGTACACATACAAACCATGTCTGACAGCTGGGATCAGCTGTGGTCCAATAGTTCCGCTGCTCCACAGATCTCAAAATATGACTACACCGCAGAGAAGGCCACACTCGCTGGGAGCTTCATCAGCATGACTCTCTACGGTACCTCCGCCCACATGTTTCTCTATTCGAGCTCACTTCAATTCTTCGGTTTATTGTAGGTTTACTCACCTTATTGTTCTTCCAATGCATGGTGGCGCTCCTCAACCCCATCCATCGCAGAGAGGAGGGTATCAAGTGGTGGCTCGTGTTCTACACTATGGCCATATTCTCGTTTGTGACCGTATATACCGCGCTGAACCTCCACATTCAATCCATGTCCTTCATCGACAACCGCATAGGCTACGATGGTCCCAAGATCTCCGAGCCACTCCAGTACTAGTATGAGATTCACAACACGGCTCTCGGGCTTATCCCCAACATTATGTTCAACTTGGATAATTGGCTAGCGGATGGTCTCCTGGTTGGTTCGTGCCTACTCGCCTGGGTATCTAACACCTACTCCACTCCTAGATCTACCGTTGCCACATTATCTACTCCACAAACATCTGGGCTATCACCATCCCCTGCCTCTTGTACCTCGCCTCTTTGGGTAAGCATTCCACCTTTCCACACGCCCGCCGCAATGCTCCAGACTAAACCCATTAATGCAGGGATGGGTATTGTGGTACTATTCTTCCAGTCCAACGGGGAGTTTGATGTCACAACTGGACTCCCCATTTTCAGTATTCCACACCTTTCAATCTCAGTTTCACTCAATGTTCTCCTCACCCTGATGATTGTCATCCAACTCGCCCTGCATGGCAGGAAGATCCACACTACCACTGGGTCTCTAGCTGGAATTAGTGGATTGTACAAGACAGTTTCCATCATGCTCATTGAGTCTTGTGCCCTTTTCACCGTGACCTCATTGTTGGTTGTTGGAGCTCTGGCTGCAGATAATTACAGCCCTACTCCCAACATTTACATCATTGGAGACTTAATTGTGGATATCTTCTTCCCAATCCTTGCAGAGATCCAGGTTCATGCCTTCCCACGACGACCATCTCTGGGCTGGTTGTCTAACGCGACGATGGATCCAACAGGTGATCGCTCCACTGCTCATCATTCAGCGGGTCGCCAATGGGAGCGCGTTGACGGGCCATGCTATCACCACTGGACACACTAGTTCGTTCAATACTAGGGGGCAAGTGGAACTGACGGGTAGCGATGGTACGCCTCTCGGTAGTTACCCCAAGAATTTGGCAGCTGGGTACGGAAACAACCCTGGCGAGCATGGGGTTATAGTCGAGAGAACGACTGATTTCCATCCGGATGGCAAGGTCTTCTGAGTCTGACCCCATCCACGGTTACCGTTCCATGTCCTGACTTGGCACCTCCCCTCCCCTTATGACACAGCTTCACCCCTTCTGGCCTGAGGGCCTTCCGAGTCTGACCCCATCCACGGTTACTGTCCCCTCCCCTGGTTTGGCGCCTCCCCTTCCCTTCTAGCCCGGTATCACTTTCTTTGCGTTGTTTCCCCATTTTTGAACCCCTCTCCTTGAATCTCTTTCTTGTAGTATCCATTCCATGTATGCCATATCCTAGTATTAGCGGTTTCGGAACGGCTAACATGTGAACTTCGCCCAGCCTACAAACGGGCCGGGGGCAAGGGTTTCCCCCACCAATTCTACCAGCAACCATGGTGGGTTGGCTTGAGTTTGACAAGAGAAGATTGAGTTCAGCCTGTCTCACATTCTTCAACACATTCAGGTCGACGAGTCCACCTCTTCAGGCTGGATCCCCCACCGGACCTGCCGGTGTCTCCATCTGGTGACGCGGATTGATGTGCATCATCCGGGGTGGTGGAAGGCGGCGTGAGCTGCCAACACTGAGGAGCAGACAAGCAACAGAAAGAACGACGGTTTGGTGGTACCGCGGAAAGGTTTGTTATCTAATCAGTCAAATACCGGTAAATAAATAGTATGAAAATGTAGTAATCGTGGCGAGCAGGATTACAGGTGGGATTGAGTGGTACGACGCTCAGGCTTTGCAAGGTCTGATAGCGAACAACGAAACCCCTGCTAACGCGGTAAACATTGTGGAAGAGTTGGTCAGAGATCCTCACAAATCATGAGCTCTATATCACAAATCCTTTTGGGGGACAGTTTGCGACCTTCGTCCGTAAACCTCTCCCTCTATGACCCGCGAGGTTCCATGAGTCTTGAAGCTTGAATACCAACCGGGATTACGCCCGGTGGGGCGGAGGGGGTTTATAATGTTGTCAACAGTACTGACACGATTCGTTAAACGAATGTGGAGTGACTGCCGAGAATTTCGTGCAACAACTCCACGTTTCGTATATCCCCTGGACTGGTCCCTGGGCCACCTGGGTTTGTACATCGTTCGTACATCCGCCGCCTGGGCGGGATCTGTAGGAACTGGATTCAGGAATGGCCTTGGGCGCGTGATCGGGTGTGCCAGGGGTGATCCCCCGCCATCAGCCGGCTATTCCTGCTTCCCCTGCTTCCCCCTCAGCGCTCCCTTCCATCAATACCCTCCGGGAGGATGATTACCCGTGGGAACCCTCTTCACCCTCCCGGTCCTCGGCTTCTCCCGCTTCCTACCTGGCGCTCCCTGTCATGATTTTCACCTTTTTACTCATTTTCTTCTAAGTCCAAAGCGCCCAAACACTCGTTCAAATCATGACATGGCGTTATCTTATCTTTTCTTAATCTTATCTTTTCTTATCTTATCTTTTATCTCATCTTTTCACACTTCAAAGTCACACCATCAAGACGAGGAAAGCAGATAGTATTGGAATACCGATAAAGAACTATCTACTAAGAAGAGGCAGCCACGACCCACTCGTTCTCCTTATCAGACTCCCCCATTCCATCAAAGTCCAACTCGTCATCGGCATCATCTCCACCGTACGGCCAAGTCTTGTCGTAAGACTGCCAATCCACGTACTGGTCAACGGTGGCCTGGTTGACGGTCAAACCGGGAATCTCATCCGGAAAGCCGATGTCAGGAAGAGGAGGAGAAGCCAGACGGAAGACGGCCTCCCTCGGAACAGCAGGAGGAGGATTGGTCAGCTTCTCGACCATTCTCTCGAGAGACGCGACCCGAGCCTTGAGATCAGCGATCTCTAACTGGCCCTCCCTAATATCCTATCAGTACTCCTCGTCAAGAAAGGAGTAAAGGAGGACACACCTTAGAGAGTCTTCAAGGGACCTCTTCACGTTCATTCGCTCCCAACCGTCGAGAGCCCTCTTCTTCTGCTCCTCCCTCATGTCGTCCTTCAACTCCGCAATGGTCTCGTAAATCTCATAGCCCATAACAGCTGCGAAACCAAGAGAGGCATCCATACGCCCATCCATCGCGTTGTTCTCATGATGGATTTCCCGAAGACCCCGACCGATCCAAG
>Ga0307511_10001888_pt1 | contig 22014 bp, 17 predicted proteins | sample 13_EM_MG_FD_200266 | JGI IMG/M metagenome (GOLD analysis project Ga0307511, IMG submission 200266) | Populus trichocarpa ectomycorrhiza microbial communities from riparian zone in the Pacific Northwest, United States - 13_EM | ecosystem: Host-associated > Plants > Roots > Unclassified | place...
AAGCAGCTCTTTTTTCTTTTTACTAACCGGGTTAGTAAAAAGTAAAAAGGTGCGTAGCAGCCCGCACACTTCGTGTGCTCCCCCCCTCATCAACTAGATAGTCTTTGGCTATCTAGTTGATGAAAGACAACGAAGCTGCTTCGCTCTTCTCCTCCCCCCGTCTCCTCCCCCCTCCCCAATCTCCATATGTAAATATGTGAGAGAGGGAAGGGGGAAACAAAGATTGGGGGGAGGGGGCTGCTTCGCTGGGGCTGCATTTTGTTTTTCTTCTTCTTTTTCTGCTCCCTCTTCCTTTTCATTCTGAAAAGGTAGAGGGAATAGAAAAAGAAGAAGTCAAACAAGTGCTTTTAAAGGGGGTGGGGGGAGAAGGTGCGGCTGGTTCGCTGCCCCTTTACCCCCCCTTTCCCCCCCCCCCCTTCCCGCATCGATTATGCGATGTTGATTATTCATAGAATAATCAATCTCAATCTTCGATTGAGACGGGTAAAGACCCCGCATCGATTATGCGATGTTGATTATTCATAGAATAATCAATCTCAATCTTCGATTGAGACGGGTAAAGAGGGGGGGGGGAGGAGGGATAGGGATAGGGTAGAGCGAACCTAAAGCGAAGCGAACCCTAACTTCCCCCCCAGCGAAGCACCCCCCCTTCCCCGCATCGATTATGCGATGTTGATTATTCATAGAATAATCAATCTCAATCTTCGATTGAGACGGGTAAAGAGGGGGGGATGAGAAGGAAGGGGCTGCTTCGCTGGAAGTACCCGAAAGTGGGCTGGTTCGCTGGAAGTACCCCGTTTGCATCAACCTCTTCACTTTTTTTTATAACCCAGCCGGCCAGCTTCTAGCTTCGCGAGGGCTGGCGGCCCCTCCCCCCAGCGAAGCACCCTTCCCCCCTAACAAACCGACCCAATTCATTATAATATAATGAAGTTGGGTCGGTTGTGTTCGGGGGGAGCTGCTTCGCTAACGGTAGGGAAAAAACTCCGATCTTTTTTTTCAATCAATGTCCCCCCTCTTCTTACCATATATTTTATATACAATTTATTTAGTAAATTATAAATAATTTACTATAAATAAAGATATAAAAATATATATGAAAGTAGAAAAAGAGCCGGGGTTGTTTCAAACAAGATATGTATTAACTAAAAAAAAAGAGCAGAGCTTCTTTAGCTTCGCGGTGGGGCTCCCCAACTTCGTAGGCTGGGGGAAGAGAAAAGGCAGATGGGGGCTGCTACGCTGGGGGGGCGGAAAGGGGTGACCAACTTCGTACCTGTCACCCCCCCCCCTTTCCTACGTTTGATCAATTATAAATTGATCAAAATCTCTCAGCTCTACCTTCCCCAGCGAAGCACCCCCTCTCCTCTTCCCCCCCCCCCCCTTCTCTCTTCTTTTTCATTCTGAAAAAGTAGAGGGAAAGCGGGGGGGTGAGGGGGGGGAGCATTTAGAAGAATGGTCCAGCCCCCAATATTCGGATATTGGGCTGGTTCGCTGGGGCTGGTTCGCACCTTTTTACTTTTTACATGTATTTACATGTAAAAAGAAAACAGAGCTGCTTCGCTGGGGATCATTTGACCCACCGTTTTAAGTTTGGGTGGGTCAAATGTAGTTTAAAAAAAAATGTATATATATATATATTTTTTATATTTTTAAACGTACATGCAAAATATATATATATATTTTTCATTCCGTTTAAAAAAAAAAAAAAATGTATATATATATATATTTTTTATATTTTTAAACGTACATGCAAAATATATATATATATTTTGCATTCCGAGGGGGCTGCTTCGCACCTTTTTACTTTTTACATGTATTTACATGTAAAAAGAAAAAAGAGCTGCTTCGCTAGAGAAAGAAAGTGAGGTGCCAGCTTCTAGCTTCGCTGCTTCGCTAGGGCAAAAAAAAAGGGTACGCTTGCGCTAGAAGTAAGGGCAAGCTCACCTATGCACTCCCTCTACATCTGGTTTGTCACGTTACTAATTACAGAAGATCTCTCCGGTAGCATCTTTTGACAGCTGATCGGTTATACCGATCTAGTTTAATATGGTTAGGTTTTCATCTTTGTCCGCAGTACAATGCGTAATCCCAAGATGGTAGGTTCTCATCCGCAGCTCGACTTCGGAGAGTCATCTTGGCGTTCCCGTGTGTGTCGTGACGGTTTCTCTACCCTTACTTAAAGTTCCCTAGCGAAGCTCACCAAGGGTGCGGTACTCTGACGACGTAGTCGAAGACTACTAGTCAGGGTACCAAAGGTGGAGGATACTCATTCACGACGTAGTTGAAGACTACGTAGTGTGAGTACCCCACCTTGCACCCCCCCCTTTTCCCCCCTCCTGCCCACATCAACTACATAGTCTTTGACTATGTCGTTGATGCTGGGGGAGGATTCTACTTAAACAACGTAGTCTTTGACTACGATTGTTGAAGAATAGAGGGGCAGAATTCTTTACCATACTATCTCTCTATCTTCCCTTTAACTAAGTACTTCTGTCTATTTTTTACAAATAGACAGAATTAATTAGTTAAAGGAAGATAGAGAGATTAGGACAGGGGGCGTAAAGCAAAGCTAGGGTTCGCTCTGGAGCCTCTGCTTACCCTCTTTACCCATCTTGGCCTCTTTTTTTCACCCCCCAATCTTCGGAAAGCTTTCCCCCTTCCCTCTCTCACATATTTACATATGGAGATTGGGGAGGGGGGAGGAGCAGGGGGGGAAAGGAAGGGGTGCCCAACTTCGTAGGACCCGAAGGAAAGGGGGTGCTTCCGAAGGAAAGTGACTTCCTGTCACTTTCCTCCCTTTTCAACTAGTTGAAAAGTTCCCCCCCCCTAGCGCAAGCGTACCCCCCCCCCTCATCAACTAGATAGTCTTTGGCTATCTAGTTGATGAAAGATAGCGAAGCAGCCCCCCTTCCAACTTCTACTTTTTATAAAAAAAGTAAAGAATTTGTAAATTATCTTTTTCTCTCCAGCGAAGCAGCTCTCTTCCTTTTCATTCTGAAAAGGTAGAGAGAAGGGAGGAAGCACATCTTTTTAATAAAAAGAAGAAGTGGAGGGGGGCTGGTGCGCTGGGGGGTGGAGGGTGTGCAGTCCAATTATTTTGGCATCATTTCATGATGTTTAAGAAAGTTAAATTCTTTTTACACAAGTTTTCGAACATTTGAATGTCCTTAGGGACATTCAAATGTTCTGAAAACTTGGTGTAAAAAAAAGATGCTGCTTCGCTGCAAAACAAAAGAAAAGGAAAGCAAAGCAAGCTAGTCGCGAGGCTTGTTTCGATAAGATAAGCGCAAAGGAACGGGCCTGAAAGCCGAGTAATTCACCTTTAACAATTCAGTTTTAACCATATTAAACGCTTGAACTCGAGAGAGTTATCTTGAGCTTTTCCAGAAGCTCCTCTAGTCTTCCTTAAAAAATGTCACTTCCTCTCACTCTCCCTTTAATTAGCAGGCTATTGTCCCCCTTTCCTCACGGCGTATTGGGTTATTACTCCCAATGGGGTAAGCTAATTGTTCTGCGTATTCCTACATACGGGTATTTCTACCAATTTCAATAGACACTCGAACGGACGCCCCAAGCTTATTCAACTAAGCAAATCCGTTAACCAGCCGATATCGGGCAGACATCACACTCAATACTTTGACTTTTATCTTACTGCAAAGTGCTTTGTTTTAATTAAACAGTCGTACAACACGATTCTATGCTTCCTTTTCTTTACCTGATATTAATCAGGAGGAACGGCTCTCCTTCTCCCTAAGTTACGGTAGTTAGTTTGCCGAGTTCCTTTCGTCCACAAATTTTATCCTATTGACCAATGCTAGGACAAGGCTAATGTGGTAACTTTAATTTTAACTTTTTTTATCGTTATGAATATAATTATAAGATGTTACTAGTCTAGTAGTAGGCTACTCCTACCACAACGATAGAACTTGGTATTATGAACGCTTAAAATTCATACCTGCTTTGATAGCACGTATTTCCTCTAACCCTTCTTTAGTTAGATGTGCTTTAAGTTTCATTAATTCTGCGACTCTAATAAAGTCCGCTAATTCTTTTTTCTTTGCCCCTACCCCCCCCTCACCCCCCCTATTAGGGGGGGGAAGAGAAGAGGGGATGAGCTAAGAAAAAAGGTATTATCTTACCTGTAATATGTGAGAGACCCGTGACCATGAAATCTTGAACATTCCCTGTAGATTTAGATTGACTATATATTGCTCCACAGCCAAAGATCTCTACAAACTTGGATAGTAGCTCACTATTCCTATTATCCTGAGTTATTTTGAAAACCAATTTTACCCCCTCTCCTAAGACACTATCTTTTCTCTTATATATATTAATAAAGAAACAGCCTTCTCCGTCTACAAACCCACTTACTCACTCAGGATCATATATTACAGGATCTTTTATGATTGGCCTAGTTACTGCCACCGTATCAGGGAATGCAGAAAGTAAATTATCTGAAAGTACTCCAAAATTCATTGAAGCTTTAAGGTTTACTATTTCTTGCACCCCCTCCGTTGTAAGATGTTCTTTACGATATATCTTATCAACTATTTGCTTAAACAACTCCAAATCCCCTCCTTTTTGAGTTAGTAAAGGATATTTCTCAAAATGGGACAGAACCAACTTTAAATCTTGTACTTGAGAAACTCTATAGTAAAACACGTCATCTTTACGATCAATAACCTCACCCACCTCAAAATAATTTCTGATTAGATCTAAAAGTGCCTTATCTTTTTTATGTAAAGAAATTTGAAACATTACCCGGACACTTTTCCCTGATTTTAGTTCCGGTCTGTCTACGATTGAAACATGAAAACATCCCTCAGCGTCTATAAAACCTGAAACGTAATTTGGATTTAAATTAATATTATTTATTGTGACTTTAATTTTTTTTATAAATGGCGAGCAATAATCATACGATTATTCTAGGAGTAACTCCTCGGGTATACTTAATAGCCGCGTTCTTGCCGAACCAGTAATCTCCTTTGGATATTTGAAGGTACTTGGGGGTTACACGACTCTGCTCCCTACTGAGGGCCTTTTATCCCCAGTGGACCTGATAGTCATTATCTCACTCAGGCTTATTAGGAGGCTATATCGCTGAACAGTTCCGTAACCTTTATGGGCACTGCCATTTCGCTAAATATAGTTGCTGCAGAACTTGATCGCTCGAACTTCGCGCTGACGTATAAGTATATAACCAGTTCATATTCCTAGGCAATGTAAAATACATTGCTCGCAAGACTTCTGATGACGCACAGAGGCATGGCCTCGTCGCCAAAGGGGAGTCAGCCCCCTGACTACGTTTACCCTTCGAGGGTTAGGACTCCATTTTCATCCTCCGATTAGCATCAGTTGCCAATTGACGGTAATTAACCTTTTGCTAGAGGCGACGAACTGTACTATAAGAAATAACCGAAAGAGAAAAACTAGAACCATATTACTGTAAAACCTAGCCGACCCGACACGCTGCGATTTATGTGTTAGCTATGTCCGGTCAAATATCTTATAAAATTAGTTATTCAATTACTTAGATAAAAATGTTAAAAACCGAGTTTCCTCGGCGACTAGAGTACACCTTACAATATTAGCATATTGAAGAACCGTCTACTCGTTGCTCTTTTACAGTATCACTTAACTTCTACTGATTTAGATCCGCGATTATCCATTCCTATTACTAGAATCTCTAACGATATTACTATACCCCCAGGCATTAATGGGGCCACTTTGAAGTTTCCCTCAAAGCTTAGTTGCTAGAGCTTTAGGACTTCCCCGGAATTTGGCTCTTTATCACAATTGTGAGAAGCCTACTCTCACCTTATGATTGTTCACTCAAACGCCTTCGTATTCTCTACTTGTTTACCTGAGATGGTTTATAGGTACGGTTATATATTTATCGTTTTTCCAGAACCCTTATACACATTTAAAGGTTGTTACTATCTAAAAAAGATTTTCTCATCGTTTAGTCCTTTAGGCTAATAAACTTAGAGGCCGTTACTTGCGTATGCCATAAACTTAAGGCGAGGTAAACCTTACGTCTACCTTATCGTTACTCATGTCAGCATTATCACTAGGGTTATATTATCTTTCTTAAAAAGAAAAAATCTTTTATATACCCTACGTTCCGCTACCCCATATGTATAATATATTAACTATCTATAAATATGGACAAGGTTTCGGTATATTATTTTAGATCCGGTAAATTTTTGATGCCTTTTTCAATGTATATTATTATAATATGTAAACCAGTGCTCTGTTACGCATGGCGGTCAGATTTATCATACAAATATAAACATAATAATCTAAAAAGGGGAGGGTACCGAAGTTAACCCCACCACTATCCAATAGTCCATTTGAAGTAATTTAGGTTAGGCAGAAGCTCCCTCCCTCTGGCTATTCATACCATCTTTTATTTTATTAATTTGTTCGAGCCCAGCCTCTGTTAAGTGAGCTTTTTCTTTGATTAATTTGGCTACTTTACAGAAATCATCAAAGTTTTCCTTTTTCACCCCTGTTTCACCTCACCTTACTCCTTCTCTCTTCCTTTTCATTCTGAAAAGGTAGAGAGAGCAGGTAGTAAGGTGTGGTGAAAAAAGATAGGATATTTTGTAAAGAACGGTATTATATTTTCAGTTATCTGAGAAAATTTGTGAACATGGAAGTCCACAACATCTTTACGGAAAGAAATTATACCGCAATTTAAATATCCTACTATGCTTTCCATTAATTCCTGGTCTCGATTCTGTTGAGTTATCTGGAATCTTAACCGAGCCTGATAGCCTAGTTTATGGTGGGTCGATGGGTGAACACCGACCGAGAAACATCCTTCACCGCTCACAAATCCGACTAGTCAATTTGGATCTGGTATTTCTTTATTTACAACGTTAAGTCTCTTAACAGGCTCTACATCAGGATATGCTTCCCTTAATTGAGCCGGAAGACCGTTATTGAGTGAGGCTTTGACCCCTACAAGTTTACTTAAACCATCAAGAGTCAAATGTTCCTTGTTTTTAATCATTTCATACGCTTGCTTGAATAAAAGATAATCCGCCAACTTCTGAGTTATCAAAGGATATTTATCAAAAAAGTCAATGACTGCGGGTATATCTTTAAAAGAAGATACTTGTAACATACTTGTATCCGGGCGTGTTCTGTAGATCTTTCCTACCCCTCTCCTCTTCCCCCCCCCCCTTCTCTCTTCTTTTTCATTCTGAAAAAGTAGAGGGAAAGCGGGGGGGGTGAGGGGGGGGGAGCAGTTAGAAGAATAATTGTAGTGCTTCTAGTAAAGCTAAATCCTTTTTATGTAAACCAATCTGAAAAAGAACTTGGACTCTTCACCCTGTTTTAAGGCTTTTACTAGGGCTAATTTTTATATAAAAGCAAGATTCAGCATCTGCAAACCCTGTAACAAATCAAGGATTAAGTGAAGGTGTAGTTATATTATGCTGACCTCCGGTTAGAGAATGCGAGGTTAAATTATTTGTAAATATTGTTTTTGTAACAGCTCACTTTATTATAAACGGGCCCACTAGAAAAGGTATAGTATGGGTAACTCCAATAATTACCCCTATCAAACCGGTTGTCCAGTAGGATAACCCCCCCTTTCTGATCCCCTAGCTCAGTGTCCCCTGTATGAGATCTTCAAAATATGGAGGTAACAATCCGTCCTACTTCTCCCCCCCTCACCCCCCCCCCCCCGCTTTCCCTCTACTTTTTCAGAATGAAAAAGAAGAGAGAAGGGGGGGGAAGAGGAGAGGGGGTTGAGCTTTTTTGGGAATACATGAAGGATGTCCAGTCTGCTAGACGAAGCTTCCTTTGAAGGATGCTGGCATTTTCCATCCACCATCCGGATCAGACCGGCTCTACGACCGGAAAGTCCCGTCGAATCTGAGAGGTTGGCTATCTTCATATCCACACCTACCTTAAAAGCAGAACCCGTTCCACTTATGGAAACAGGCAGAGAGAGCCATAGAATATCTAGGTGTGCAAAGTCGAGAGGTGTTAACACTCGCTCTGACACTTGGATCTTTAAATCCGACCGTTCGATTAATCTAGGAGAGCTCTACCCTTAACCACAAATGGTGAGCGAAAGAACACATTAGAATGCACCTACCTTCAAATCCACCCCCCCGAACACAACCGACCCAACTTCATTATATTATAATGAATTGGGTCGGTTTGTTAGGGGGGAGCCGTTGGAGTAGCAGCCCCCCCAATCTATAACCCCCCCCCTTTATATATAAAAAGGAAAGAGGGCGCTAGATTGGGGGGAAAAGGAGAGAAGCACTCTATCCAGAGAGAATGCGAAGCAGCAAAACCCTTCGACACTGAAAAGTGTCCGCATATGAGGTAACTCCAAACTTCTGCCCCCTGTCCCCCCCCCCTAACACAGTGTCAGGGGGGGAGAGTAGTATTAAGATTAAAGTCAGAGTATACAGTGTGGATTCGAACCACACTTAAACCATATGTATACTCGGCTCTATGACAAAGAGATGTTTAGTAAGAAGGGATTTTGGTCCTTCCTATCTAGCGGTCAGTAACTAGCTCTGAAGAAATGGGCATTATTAGTTAGCCTCTTACGGGTTAGGCGACTGAAGGGAGAGAGGATCTCACTGAGATCGTCATGCCTTCCTCACTCCGTACCGGTTATTCTTCCTACTATGGTACTCTAGCCCGAACTTGTGACCCGGACTCCTCTCGATAATAGGACCGATCTCCTAATACTATTTCATTATTCATATCTCACAGGGGGTGGGAAAAATTCCAGGGACTCCAACCTTTAGAAGTTACTAGGATAATTTCGCAGGAGTATGGGTCGGGGAGGTGTTAGCACCCCACCCATACTTGGCTCTTGATAGCCGCCCTCTGAAACCCACCCTAGCCTAGCTAAAGGTCAGTGTAAATGTATGCTGTAACGACTTAAACTGAGGTGTAGCCAAGGCCTCCTCGTGTTTAAGCTACTAGAAAGTTTTAATTTAGATTATTATTCGGCTAAATAGCCATGTTTTTTATTTGTTTAGAAGGGATTCTGATTTGATAATTTCTTTCGAAACCCATTAGAGTATACCTCAAACACAATTAATGTGTTAACTACCGTCTACTCGTTGCTCTTTTACAGACAGCAAAGAATGCTGTTTTGATTTAGATCCGCGATATCCCATTCCTTTTTCAAGTATCTTCTGACTTATTACCATGTCTGAGTAATTAGTTCAGCCACCTAAATCTTTCGACTAAAGGCTTGGTATCAGAAGCTTTAGGGGGTCCCCGGAGTTTGGCAGTTTTACCCACAGTATGAGCGATTTCCCACATCACTCGGCAGGTCTTCAAAAAGTGGCCGCTTCTAAGCCTATTTTCTGGTCGAATTTGATAAAAGACTACCTTTATTTCACTTAACAATAATTTTGGAACCTTATTATTACACTTGTTCTGGGCTGTTTCCCTTTTGACATACAACCTTAGCATTCTATGTCCGATTATTTAACATTCATCATTACCATTCCGAGAGCAATTACTCACCGATAAAATCTTCACGATCCCCCGATATATACAAAATTGATTTAAATCAAGTTGTATGAGATCACAGTTCTGTACCTGCTATGATGTTATTAAAGTCCGGATAGGTAGATCCTTACGGATTTTCCCCCCGTCAGAACGTAGCGTGCGACTTTCATCGCACTACGCTCAAGCAGAATCCCTCATCCCTTCGGAACTTATCACCGTTAGGATTAGCGACATTTTCTGGCATTACGGCACCAAACATCGCATGTTCTATTTCAGTTTGCAAACTAGCATCCCTCTCTAAAACAGGTTCCACCTTATATTTAAGTCAGCCCCCTTTAGGGGGGATATTTGGAATTTAAGTAAATTTTCCTTGATTACATTCATTTATTTTCCTAATGTTAGGTCGGCTAGACCTTCCCTCCTGCTCTTCCTAGTTTGTTTATTAAATATCTATCTTTAAAAAGTCTTCCGCTTTTTACATAATTCGTCACTGTAGCTGGGCTACAACCTAAAGCTTCCGCGACTTTTTTTCCTGTTTCATACTTATTGGACACCCCTGTCTCTTTATCTAACACTAAGTGAAGCTCTCCTAAAGCTTCACTTATTTTATTCTTGGTTTCCGCGGAAGTTAATTTCTCCATAGCTTTTTTCGCTTCACTAATTTTACGTTTAGTTTCCTCTGTATGGGATTTTCCTTCCCTATAAGCACTAATTCTTCTCTTAGTCTCTTCTGTTCTACCTATCCCTTGTCTAAGTATGCTAATTTTTTCTCTCGTAGAATCTGTATGGTTACGACCTAGCATTGGGGCTGAAGCGTCTTTAGAGATATTGTATTCAGGCTGCAAGATAGAAAAATAGTAGTTCTCTTTCTCCAATGTCTCCTCTTGTTTACAGTATTCAAGAATTTCAAGACTAAATCCTGAATATCCGTATTTAAGTAAAGCACTGCAAATAGCCATGTCTTTATGTGAAGATAGATATTTCGCGTTAAAATATTCATACATTCTACCCCGGATATCAACGGAGGATCCTACGTATGTTTTACCATTCAATAAATTGCGTCAACAATAGACTCCTGATAGCCCTTTGTTCTCTCTTAATATGGCCTCTTTTTGGATATCCGCATTTGCATATAATTTCACCGGTATCGGCTCATTACCCGAGAGCTCCGGGCTAGTGGAATAGTGGGAAAGTTGCTGTGTACAGGAAGTAAAAAATATAGAAGTCTGTAGCAATGTTAAACCGGAAGTAAGAAGCGAAGTATGAAGAGAGCGAAGAAAAGCCAGACGGTCTGTGGCTGAGCCAAGTCTTTTGAAATTCATGTTTATTAATTTTTAAAATTTTATCTTAATCTTTAAAAAGCTATGAAAAACCTGCACAGACTGTCCAAGCGTCCCGAGCTAAGGAGAATAGAAAATGTCTTACCACGTTCTGTAAGGGCGGTTAACCCCTACAGCTCGCTTGGCTCAACTCCAGACCAAATTTTGGCTTCAAACTGCTTACATCTCACAGAAAGTCGCCGAAGTCGCTACTCAAGTTTAGCAGAGCCATAGGCACACGGACTTACTTAGATTAGGAATCACTAAGCAGTAATCGCTGCGGGCCGGCTCGGGTCACAGGGCGCGCTCTTCTTGTTAGGCAGTGTCATTATCTAAGGTCTCCTTAGCTCGTTTCACTCATCAAGTCCCGAAATAGAAAAAAAAAGAGACAAGGTAGCTAAGGTAGTATGTCTAATTTAAATAAAAAAACTGAAGTATAGCCAAAGTATACAAAAAAAAATAGGGGGGCGGCGAAGCAGCCCCTCTTTTCTTCTCATCATCTATCGATGATGAGAAGAAAATTGATTATATGTATATGAATATATACATATAATCAACCTTTTAATTATCTTCGATAATTAAAACTTTCAACATATATATATATGTATATATATATATAATGTTGAAAGTGCACGTAATGTTATAGAATATAACATAGTGCAGGGAGGGGGCGCACACTACAAAGGAACAAAGGGGGTAGCGAAAAGAAAATCCTCCCTTCCTACCCCCTCTCTCTTTTTTCTTGACATATGTTTATATTATTCTAGATATAAAATATGTACTAGAAAAAAAAAATAGCTTGTTAGGCGGGGTTCGGGAGGAAGGGGGAATAAAGAGGAAGCTTCGGCAAGTCTTGCGCTCCTAGCGGAGCTAGCGGTAAGTTCCCATTAATAGTAAAGTAACCAAATGCAGTAACCAAATGCGAAAGCCCACTACGTGTAAATATAAATAGAGGGATAGTAGTTTACTGATGTAAACTGGAATTCATCCAAATAACTATGTTCCACTAGGGGGGACTCACCCCCTCTGCTTCTTTACATCCGAGTCAAGATTCGATTAAATCTTCAAAGTATAGGTTGTATACTTGATGATTGGAAGGCTCTATGCCAATTTATGAATTGTAATCTTGGTAATCTACTTACTTATTTCCATTATCCTATGATTGACAGCTTGCCAAACTATCAACCCTTTTGCTTTTTAAATTATCCTCTGCCCTCACCTAAACTCATCATTTCCCCCTTACGGTTTATAGTGAGTTTCCCTCAAGGTCTTCCTTGCTGGTACGGTAAGGGTTTACCGGTTCCTATTTTATGAACTACTACGATTTAGGAGGAAGCTTTACTTCGGGAGAGTTGGGCTACTTTACTTATTAGTTACCCATTTGTACCTTTAACAGTCCCAAGGCCATAGAGACTGCACCTCTTCCAATTAGCCATACACACTGAAGGAGTTATCCCCATAAATCGGTGTAGGCTAAGTATAAGTTTTACGAAGCATCATAGCCACTTCACTTTCGTTCTCCATGTCGTATAATCTAGCACCCCCGTTGTGATTACCCGAATATGTATTTATATCAATAATCGGCACCACGCTTTTCAGGTTCCCATTTAAGGAAGGTTACATTGTCACCGCGCTCCACACCCCCGATTACTCTGAGGCGCTGCGGCTAGATTCGAGCTGAAAGGCTCAGCTGCTGGATTGTCCAGATTTCATAAAAAGTCTCCCGTCGCACTGACCTACTTCGATAGGTTTCGCAGAAACAAATACGACCATCATTTAGCCATTTTGTTTTTTAATTCATATCCTCCGATACGGCCGACCGGTATAGGAGTTTCTCCTGACTTTGCTTAGAGGGCCCACTATGTTTCTAAGTACTTTTTTTTATAATATATATTTTTTTTGCTCCGCGCAGCTCATAATGTTTTTTCCAAATCAAGTGCTTTTTTGACAGCTGTTCTACTAACACCTATAGCTTTAGCTGCTTCAGTTAAATTCACATACTCCGTTTCTTCGTTAGTATGGATATTTTTAACTACAACTGCTATACCTAAGCGTTCTGTTACAGCAGCTTGTATTCTAGCACGTGCTCCATCCGATTGTTTAATCCCTTTTCGTGCTAAAGAACGTCTTTCTCTTAGCTCGTCATCTAACAAATGAAGAATTTTCATGCGATCTTTTGTCTCTTTAGTATGTCTATACCCCAACGTACTCCCCGCAGTTTTTAAAGTATTGTATGAAGGCTTTAGTAAATCAAAATAATATTGCTCTCTAGCCACAGCTTCCTCAGCCTTACAATACTCAATAATTTCCAACGAAAAGTTAGAATAGCCATATTTTAAAAGTGCCCGATCTATAACTCTGTCATCTTTCAATAATTGACTTATTTGGTAGTAATCAAGAAGTCTAGAAGCTAAATTTATTGAACTTCCTATATAAGCCTTATTATTTATCATGTTAACCCAACGATATACGCCTGCTTTATTTCTATTTTCTTCAATAATCTGTGTTTTATTAACATCAGGATTAGAATAGATCTTAACGGGGGTAATTAAAGGGTTATTCTCGGGAGTCTGGAGCGTAGTGGAGTAATTGCGAGCACCTGAAACATCTATGAACCAAGTGAAAAGATTTGTTTTTATATAGCTAGTGTTATGTACAATCCGAGATGCAAATTTTATTATAATATTTTTATTGTTTTTCATGCTTCTGATATGCTTCTAAAAAATAATAGAACCTGAGCTAATCTACTACGGGTCTAATCGGAGTAGTGTAGGTTTTGGTGCTGTTTGGTGTTCTAATCTTTAAGTGAGTTACGTGGCTTTAACGTTAATCTAACTTAAAGCAACGTAACTAATCTTAGATATGCTTAAATACTATTTTACTAATATTTAATTTCGCGTGAGCCTAATAGTGAATAAAGGATTTGCACCTTTAACGATGAGGGGTTAGCACACCATGTCACGTAATACACTGATCCACGTGCTCACGCTAAACAAGGCTAAGGAGGCATTGAGTGTTGATTTTTTAATCTCACCACTACCTCTATTGTCTAGCTCCAGAATTAAATAGAATATGTTCATTAAGACAACCCTTAGGCTCGGCTCCTCTTCAGACGCATATACCTTTCGGTATTGTCCCTGAGGGATCTTCCATAACTTACCTTTAATTCCCCAGCGAAGCAGCCCTATCTAGAGCAAACTCTTATTACGCATATTCCTAAGATCAAGCTAATGATTTACTTTTATTTAATAGTATAATATAGAAGAGCGTCCCCCCCACACCCCCATCCCCCCCCCCCCACCCCCTTTCCCTCACTGCGTTCGGGATGGGGGGGAAGAGAGAGAGGGGGGATGTAAGGGGTTATTTTTTCCAAAATCCCTCGCGATAATCGTAACATTAATTTATTTTATATATATTATTCAAAACCCCAAGCTCTAATTCACCTCACCTTATGGCCTCTGCCATAAGGTGTGGTGAATCTCTGCATTCATTCCAGAACAATATATGTCTATATATATATAATATTGAGTGAATGCAAAGAGGGGCTGGACCCAAAGATCCCTTATAGCAAAATCCTGAGCTTCGCTAAACAAAGGATTTGCAGTAGTTGCTTACCGCTTGAATTAAAAATACATTTTTAGGCAAAGAAAGGAGTGGGTGGGTGAGAAATAGGCTTGATCGAAGATCCACCTAGTTTCTCACCCCCCTCCATTGAGGTCCTTCTCCCTAAATAGTTGAACTATCCGTCCAACTATCCATTTTGCAGAGAATAAAATACACTTTATAATTAATTTTTTAAATTTATAATATAGCTATCTCTAAAGACTTTCCCTGATTGGATTGTCTTTTTAATAGCTGTTCTACTTACACCCAAAGCTGCTCCCGCCTCAGTCATAGTTGCAAATTCTAAGGTTTGACTTTCTCAATCTGATAGCGACCTTTTAGTATGAAGCTATTCGTTGTACCGCCAAACCGTTTAGAGAGCGCTGGATGGGTTACCCCTAACGCCTCTGCTGCTTTTTTCATTGAAGAAAAAATAGATACCTCATTTGTCTCTAGATCAAGCACCTTTATCCCTGTTCCTCGAGCTTCACTCATTTTATTCTTGGTTTCCTCTGAATGAGTTTTACCTAAAAAATACTTTTGACCTTTTTTAGCCTCACTCATTTTTACTTTTGTTTCTTCAGAATGTGTTTTACCCTGTGCTATAGCACTAAGCTTTGCTTTTGTTTCTTCAGAATGAGGTTTACCCTTTTGACCTTTTCGTGCAGCTCGAATAAGTTCCAGAGAAGCTTCACTGTGTTTCAAACCTGCAACAGATCCCGCTGTTCTTAAAATATTATACTTCGGCTTTAGCTTATCTAAATAGTACTGTTCTCTTTCTATTAAAACAGAAGAATCACAATACTCAAGGATGTATAGACTAAACTTTGAATAACCGTACTTAAGTAAAGCTCTATATATAGCACTATTACCGTTGGTTAATTCTTTAGTCAAATAGATTAAAGAAAAGTAACATGTAAATCTTCGAGATAAATTTAATGCAGAACCAACATAACAACTGCCTGTAATTTTATTCTTTCACATATAAATTCCGCATTTTTCTTTATTTTCTTCGTATATGACTAATTTTTGAGTATCAGAATCCAGATAAGAAGCAGCAACAGGAACAGGCATATTAGAACTATTAACTGAAGATGTAGTAAACGTGCGATAATTCTGTGCAAGTAAAGTATCCAGTAAAGTTAATTTGTAAAATTTTTTATTCATAAAAATCATTGTAACTGGTATATATGTATAATGAGGCACTGAGAGTGTCCTTGATACATAGGTAACTTGATAGTTCCTATTGGATAATTTAGAACCCGAGGCGTCCCTCACCTTGTTCAAGGGTGAGCTATCCCCAGCTCTAATAGAGTTTGGTCTTGCTGCTTGAGGGATTTTCTTCCTCAACTACGTGATTTGATTTTAATACGAATCCCTTAACAAGATAAGGGCCTTGTTACGCACAGTTGACATTATTAGTTAGTCTGCTTCAATATTAGCTTATTCCGCATCGAGAGGTCTCACTGAGACGTCGAGAGGCGGCTCCCTAATATCTGTAGTGTCGTTTACCAAGGATGCTCACCCGAACTTGTGATCCGGGTACCTCCACCTACCAGGGTTGGTAGCTATCCAATATTTCCTATCGCATATCTATATGCGGGAAACTCCCAGGGACCCAACTTAATAGAATCGGCAATATCATCCGCGCAGGACCGCCAAAGTAGAGGTGTTAGCACTACTCCAAACGGGTGGTTCCTGATAACCGCCCTCTGCTTTTGATACCCTATCCATTAAGCCAGTATCCTAAGATCAAGTCAATGCTGAAATAGCAAAGATAAAGCGGGTCTAATAACCCATTTGCTTGCACTGGTGGAGCACATACTTCGCAAAAAATGTACTACTACTGAATCAGTATTACACTGATCTTAATACTAGACAAGCTGTAAAATCCCTCCCCCCCCCCACCTGGAATCTAAGCATAGTCATAAAATTTCAATCCGACGAGTCACAGATGTTATAGTAGCATAGGCTACTATAGTAATCCAGCTGGTGCCCCTGGAGCGATTACATATGCACGCATTACCATGCACGCCGTCCGTACGAGCCCATTTCCTTCTTACGAGGAGAGATATGCTCCCCAGTCGTATGGCGGTTCTACAATTAGATTCTCTGAGTCTGATAGTCCCGTTTTAAGAGTGGGATAATTCCCACATACACTAAAAATAGGGTACTAATTTTACATTAATGCCTACCCGGAGGGTCTTACTCTCTTTTTACTTTTTATATATATATATATATATATAAAAAGAAAAAAGGTGCGAAAGTATGCGATGTTATTAGGATCAATTTAGCAAACAGATAGTGTATTTAATTCTCCTGCACCTTTTCAGGTGAGGTTTGACTATATCTTAAGCTTGCGCCAATCCACTTTTAGTCGATGAACTGCACTCCTGTCCCCTGTAAAAGGTCGGGAAGAGGAGCTTGGCTGCGGATTACCCATTTCCTTTCGTGCATCAATTTCGATTTTACCATACCACGAGTCATTGCCTGTGCCACAAGGTCTGTTACCAGCCTTGCTTGGTTGAAATTGCTTTAGGGCGTCCCCGCAATTTGAGGATTTCTAGCCAGAGGTTCACTCTGACAAACTAGCCAAAAGGCTTCTCAAACCTTTTTTGTGACCAGCTATCACCTAGTCAGTATTGTCTTTCACCAACTTGCCACGGTTCATCGGATATCTTTACAACGATACAGATTATCTCTTTAGCCTTATTTTTTTTAGATAATAAATCTTGTAATTGCACAATAATTACAACCCATTATGCAAAAGGTACATTCTGATTTTGAAGGCAGAGCTGAGATTTTTCTCCCTAAGTAGAAGGAATATTACTCATGCAACGTGCAGAGAATAGACCAGATCTACCCATTTAACAGATAATATAGTTTTTATGTTTTTCTTGTTATAATATATCTTTTTTTTAATAATCTTTTCCCTCCCCCCCCTCACCCCCCCCCGTCTAGACGGGGGGGGGAAGAGGAAAAAGGGATTGGCTAACAGCTGCCCTAGATACCCCTATAACTTTAGCTGCTTCCACTAAACTAGTGTATTCTAATTTCTCACTAGTTTCAGTGTCTTCCACTATTAGAAGAACAAGCGAATGTAATGGGGGAAAGGGCGAGCGAAGCTATCCCCTCCCCAGGTCCTCAGCGGTTGGTGAGGGTTGGCTCCCTATCGAAGGAGGGTAGCGAAAGGTACATAAATACCCTATTCTACTTTGCTTATTTTGTAAATACCCTTGAAAAGCTTACCGTTTTTTAGGTATCTAGCAACTGTTGCATTGTTACAGGATAGAACAACCGCGACCTCCCTTCCTGAGGCATACATATTTCTCTCGCCTGTTTCTGTATTTAACACATAAACAGGTGTCCCATTAGCTGCTCTCATTTTGGCTCTTGTTTCCTCTGAAAGAGTTTGACCAAAATTTGGATTTTTTTCACCTGTTTTAGCCGTACTCATTTTGGCTCTTGTTTCCTCAGAGTAAGTTTTACCTACACGAGCAACACTAATTTTTTCTCTTGTTTCCTCTGAAACAATTTTGCCTGTATGAACTGCGCTAATTTTTTCTTTTGCTTCCTCTGAAAGAGTTTTACCAAACATTGGATGGTTTTCACCAGATTTAGCGAGTCTCATTTTTTCTCTTACTTCCTCAGAGACAATTTTCCCCTTATGGATGGCGCTAATTTTGGCTCTCATAGCAAGAGTATGTTTAATTCCGAGTCTTGATCGACCCACCTTACATATGTTGTACTCAGGGTTTAGATGAGCTATGTAGAGGGTCTCTCTTTTTACACAATCTTCTTTAGCACAGTACTCAAGTATTTCAAAACTAAAGTTTTCATACCCATATTTTAGCATAGCACGATAAATGGGCATGCAATATCCTAAAGATAATTTTTTATTGTTATAATAGACTCACAATCTTTTACGTATATCTATAGATGACCCCACATATGCCTTGCCGTTTTTTTTATTAATCCACACGAAGTTAGGTATACACCTGACTTATTTCGGTTATCAGCCAAGATTTTAACTTTATTAACATTAGCATTATAGTATTTAACCACAGGGTTAATGTCAAGAAAGTTAATGTTACGGTTATCATTTGAGTTAGAAATAAACGTGCGACTAGCCAGCAATGTAAGTTGTTTAAATCTTTTAGTCATAATTATAAAAAATATTATAAATAGGGCTGAATCTATAAAAAGCTACAAGTAAACCAGTAAAGTAACCCATGCGCGGAAAATGAAGTAATAGCTGTTCGGTAAGAGAGTGAAGTAAGGCTAGACGGTCTGTGGCTGAGCCAAGTCTTTTGAATTTCATGTTATTTTCAAATCTTAATTTTATCTTAATCTTTTAAAGGCTACTAAGAAAAAAAGGCTACACAGACTGTCAAAGCTAAAGAGCTAAGGAGAATAGAAAATGTCTTACCACGTTCTGTAAGGGCGGTCAACCCCTACAGCTCGCTTGGCTCAACTACAGACCAAATTTGGCTTCCAACTGCTTACATCTCACAGAAAGTCGCCGAAGTCGCTACTCAAGTTTAGCAGAGCCATAGGCACACGGACTTACTTAGATTAGGAATCACTAAGCAGTAATCGCTGCGGGCCGGCTCGGGTCACAGGGCGCGCTCTTCTTGTTAGGCAGTGTCATTATCCAGGGTCTCCATAGCTCGTTTCACTCGTCAAGTCCCGAAAGGCAACACGGGAAAATTTCCAAATCCTCTCTACTCCCCCAAATCCTCTATACTCCCCTAGGGGGGAGGGGCGACCCCCCCCCCCCCCCAAGTATTACAGCTGTAGCATTAGCAGTAGACAAAGCTTTTTTTTCTCTAGCTTCCTCACTCATTACAAAATTTCTCATTTTTTCAAGAGATTCTGGAGAATGTTTGTAACCTAAGGTAGATCCTGCTATTTCTACAATATTATAGGTTGGTTTTAAACTATCCATGTAATACTGCTCTCTCTCTAATAAAGTATCTTTATCAGAGTATTCTAGGATTTCCAAACTAAAATTTGAAAATCCATATTTTAAAAGTGCCCTGTCTATAGGTCTGTTACTTTTGGCTAAAGAAGCTAGGCTGTAATAAGTATAGAATCTAGTACTTAAACTAATGGAACTACCAACATATGTTTTTCCATTTTTTTTATTCGTTCACACGAAGTTAGGTATACACCTGATTTCTCACGATTATCTGCGAAGATTTTAACTTTATCTACGTCAGCATCATCGTATTTAAATACAGGCTTAACAGTAATAGAGTTAACATTACTGTTATCATCCAAGTTAAGTTTGCAGCAAGAAGAAGTAAACGCACGAGAAACCCCAAGAAAACGATCTACTCTAGAGCCAAGACTTTGCTTTTTTTTCATATATCATTAATTTAATTTTAATCTTAATCTATGTAAAAATAACCATGTCAAAGTAAATCGCTTTCCCTTCTCTCTTCCTTTTCATTCTGAAAAGGTAGAGAGAGCGGTAACAAAAAAAAAGAATAAAAAAGAAGCCGTACCACGTACTCAAGAGGGGATAAGCCTATTGAGTTACGCTTGGCTCTAATTGTAGACCAATATTATTTGGTAGTGCAAGGCTTACATCTCACTAAAGACGGCGACCGAATTGAACGCTCGTTAGAACCTTTCCGTCCATGCACATCCCTGGCATAAGGATGCCTTTTTAGGTCGTACTTCTCTTCCTCTTCCTTTTCTTGCTTCCCATTTCCAGCGTGTTATCTCGGGACTAGACCGATGCTAACCCGAGTGTAATACCTCCTTCATTACTCCAACGTCCCCCTCACATAAGCTTAGGGCGCTGTAGAGGGCGCTAAATCAAAACCGGTGGGAATACACAGAGGAGAAGAGGAAGAAAACTTACAAGTATGTTGCTTAGACTTGTCTAAGCAGAATCTGCTTATTTCCTTTACAGTGTAAGGAAGTTAAGATGGACCCTATTAAAAAAACTATATTATCCTGCACTCTTTCAAGTGAGGCTTGACTATATCTTAAGCGCGAATCCTCGCGCCAACCAACATCTAGTCGATGAACTGCACTCCTTCCCCTTTTTTTTATCTTTACTTTGTAAATAATACAGGGAGTGGGAGGTTGGCTGCGGATTGCCCATTAACTTACGTTATCAATCTTTATTTTACCATCTCGCGAGTCATTACCTGCGCCCCAAATTATATTACTATATTTGGTTGGTTAAGATTGCTTTAGGGTGTTCCCGCAATTTGATGGTTTGTAGCAAAAGGTTCACTTTCACTTGAGCTATTACAAGTGCTCATGCTTGTATTTAACCCGTTCGGACTTTTATAATCCTGACCATAGCAAGATCACTAGGTTTCGGGTCTAATCTTAGATACTTCATCATTGTTTGATAATCGGTTTATCTAGGGCACCTATGCCTCGCATCTAAAAAGATTAACTTGCTGACCCATTATGCAAAAGGTACGCTCTTATTATTTATTTAAATTTTTACTCGAGCTGCTTATAAAACCACTATTTGATTACTATTCCCTCACGGTACTATTCTCTATCGCTGATATATCATATTTAGCCTTAGAGGAAGGTTCCCCTTTAATCTTTCAAACAGATTTTAGTCCATTTTACTTATTAATTTAATAGGCTTCTCTATTTTCATTCTCACTAATCATAGAATCTCCTTTGATTTTTTTTTCTAAAGTTATTAAGATATTTCAATTCACTTCGTTTTTTTTTACTTAATTTCTCTTAGAGAACATGTGAACAGATTCGTAACTCACAAGATTCAGATAATTCTCTCTTTGATATATTGCTTGTAATCCATAAAAGTTTCTTTTTATACTTCAAACATATATTTTTATGTTTGTTGTTGTTTTTAAATACATTCCATATCGTTTATAATTACTTATGTTATTTATATAAATTATATTTATACTCTGTGCTGAGCTCCTGAGCCTGACCCTCCTGTGTAAGGTAACCTTCGGTCAGGAAGAGCGAAAAAAATAAACAAAATTATTTTTTTTAGCAAGCTAGGGGGTATGCTCAGCTGAGCGGAGCTAAAAAAAGAATTTTTTTATTTATCTTTCATTTTTTCACCTCCAGCGTAGCAGCCCCCTCCCACCACTTCTTCTTTTTATTAAAAAGATGTGAGATGTGTGATGAGTCATGAGTGAAAAAAAATTTTCCCCTACTGTTCCCTCTACCCTTGGGTAGAGGGATCAGGGGTGAAATTACTTTTACCGCGCAATTAATCTTTTTTTATAAAAAGTAGAAGTTGGAAGGGGGCTGCTACGCTATCGTTCATCAACTAGATAGCCAAAGACTATCTAGTTGATGAGGGGGGGTACGCTTTCGCTAGGGGGGGAACTTTTCAACTAGTTGAAAAGGGAGGAAAGTGACAGAAGTCACTTTCCTTCGGAAGCACCCCCGCTAACTTGTGTATGCACCCCCCCCGAATGGTCCATCCATCTTTTCACTTTTTATATAAACCCAGCCGGCCAGCTTCTAGCTTCGCGAGGGCTGGCGGCCCCTCCCCCAGCGAAGCACCCTTCCCCCCTAACAAACCGACCCAATTCATTATAATATAATGAATTGGGTCGGTTTGTTAGGGGGG
>Ga0307511_10001889_pt1 | contig 21986 bp, 18 predicted proteins | sample 13_EM_MG_FD_200266 | JGI IMG/M metagenome (GOLD analysis project Ga0307511, IMG submission 200266) | Populus trichocarpa ectomycorrhiza microbial communities from riparian zone in the Pacific Northwest, United States - 13_EM | ecosystem: Host-associated > Plants > Roots > Unclassified | place...
AGGTCGCGGGTCTGCATGATCTGGTGCGCCAGTTCGACGATGGCGTTGCGCCCCTGCTCGGGCGCCACCCCGGCGTGCGAGGACTTGCCGCGCACCGTCAGGCTGGCGTTGCCGATGCCGCTGGTGGCCAGGGCGATCTCGTCATGCCTGGTGGAGGTCGGCTCGCAGGAGAACACGAAGTCGTGCTGCGCGCCGATGCGCTCGATGAAGCGGCGCGCGCCGGGCGAGCTGATCTCCTCGTCGCCGTTGATCAGCACCGTGAGGGTGGCGTAGTTGCGCGCGTCCATCGCCTTGAGCAGGGCCAGGGTATGCAAGACCACCGCCACCCCGCCCTGGTCGTCGGCGATGCCGGGTCCGTAGGCGCGCTTGCCTTCGACGCGGAACGGGCGCTTGGCGAGAGTGCCGTGGGCGTACACCGTGTCCATGTGGGCGAGCAGCATGATGTTGCGCGTCCCGGTGCCGGTGAAGCGCGCCAGCACCGCACGGCCGATCTCCTTGGGCGTGTCGAACAGCGTGTACGTGTCGGCCGCGTTCGGCTCATAGAACTCGATCTTGCCGCCCAGGGCGGTGAGGCGCTGGGCCAGCAACTGGGCGAGCTGGTCCAGGCCCGCCTTGTCGCGGCTGCCCGATTCGATGTTGACCAGTTCGCGCAGGGTCTCGATCACGGCGGGCTTTTCCGCCTGTACCTTGGCGAACAAGGGTTCCTGTGGGGCGGCCTGGGCGGACATGGCGCAGGCCGCGCCCAGCAGGAGGGCGGCGGGGCGCGGCAGGCGGAAGGGAAGGGCGGCGGGATTGAACCGGAAGGGCATGGCGAGTCCTCTTGTTGTCTCGGGTTGTTTATTGTCGTGGCGCTTCTGGCGGCGGCACGCATCAAACATAGCACGCGCCCGGTGGGCCGCCAAGCCGGGGCTCGATCTATTGGAGGGAGGGGAGTAAGCTGCGCGTGCAGTCCGGTGGCCGCGGGCAGCAGGCGGCTGTCGATCAAAAACAAAACCGAAGGAGACAACATGCCAGCCGACAAGAGTTCGTCCCGCCGTGCCTTTCTCAAGACTTCCGCTGCGCTAGCGGCCTATGCCACCGCACCGCTCGCCCATGCCCAACTGGGCGTGGGCGGGCCCGACAAGTACGACCTGATCATCCGCAACTGCGATCTGCTCGACCCGAGCCAGAACCTGCGCGGCAAGCGCGACATCGCCATCCGCAACGCGCGCATCGCCGCCATCGCCCCGGAGATCGCGCCGGACAAGGGCGCGCAGGTGCTCGATGCCGCCGGCAAGCTGGTGCTGCCCGGCCTGATCGACCTGCATGCCCACGTCTACCCGCAGGCCTCCGCGATCGGCCTGCCCGCCGACGAGCTGGTGCCCTTCACCGCCACCACCACCTACGTCAGCGCGGGCGACGCCGGCGGCAACAACTTCTCGGCCTTCAAGCATTACATGGTGGCGCAGGCGCGCAGCCGCATCTACGCCTTCGTGCACATCTCTTCCATCGGCCTGGCGGGCTTTCCGGTCGGCGAGATGAAAAACATCGAGTACGCCAATGTCGACCTGTGCGCCAAGACGGTGGCGGAAAATCCCGAGATGGTGCTGGGCGTGAAGGTGCGCGAGTCGCTCGACGTGGTCGGGCCAAACGGCATCGAGCCGCTGCGCCTGGCGCGCCTGGCGGCGGAACGCTCGGGCACCAGGGCGCGGGTGATGTGCCACATCGGCAACGCCCCCGGCGACCTGAAGGACCTGCTCAATCTGCTGCGGCCCGGCGACATCCTCACCCATGCCTACAGCGGCGCCGGCAACAACACGGTGGCCGAGGGCAAGCTGGTGGCCGCCGCGCTGGAAGCGAAAAAGCGCGGCGTGATCATCGACGTCGGCCATGGCGGCGGCAGCTTTTCCTACGCGGTGGCCGAGCCGGCGATCGCCCAGGGCCTGGTGCCCGACACCATCTCCAGCGACCTGCATGCCTACAGCGGCAACTCGCCCGGCCTGCCTTTCCTGCCCTGGGTGATGAGCAAGTTCCTCAACATGGGCTTCAGCCTGAGCGACGTGGTGGCGATGGTCACCGAGCGGCCGGCGAAGATCATCGGTCGCGAGGACAAGCTGGGCACCTTGCAGGTCGGCGCGCCGGCCGATGTGAGCATCATGGAGCTGGTTGAAGGGCCGGTCGAGTTCGTCGATACGGTCAAGAATACCCGTCGCGGCAACAAATACCTGAAGCCGGTGCAGACGGTAAAGGCAGGGCGGCCCTACGGGCGGCCGTTTCCTTCGCCCTTCGGCTACCCCTGAACCCGGCCGGGCCGCCGCGGGCCGCCCGGAATGGCGCGGCCCGGCGCCGGCATTGCCGGGTCCAGGGAATCACGCCGAAACAATGGGCGCCCCGTGGCGGTGCGGGGAATTAACAGGATTTTTCAATCCTGTTCGCGGTTCGGGGCCCGGCCCGAAGGATTGAAAATTACATTTGTGCGAATCGATCGCCTTCCCGTCAGGGGCGGCGGTCGATCCGGCATTCCTGTCGAAGACATCCACTGTCCGCCGAACGGGCGGTCCAAGCGCATTGCTGCCCGCAAGGCGGCGCGGAGAAATGAATGAACAATCTTAAGTTAGGCAAGCGCCTGGCCATCGTATTCGGCCTGGTTACGATAGTGATGGCGATCCTGGCCGGCTATGCCGGCTACGTCATCTCCAACCTGAACGCCAATCTGGCTATCCTCGCGACCGGCCGCGTGCCGAGCATGCTCAATGCCGGCAAGCTCGGCACGGCCGTGCTGCAGGGCGCCCGCAACGCGCGCAACATGCTGATCCTGGATGACCGTTCCCAGGTAGTGGCCGAAGTCGAGTCGGCGCGCAAGCAGGCGAAGATCGCCCAGGACCTGATCGCCTCGTTGACGCAGAGCTTGCGCAACCCGGTGATCCGTGGACAGCTGGATGCGATCCGTGAGAAGTACCAGGCCTTCTCCGCCAGCGAAGAGCGCTACTTCTCGATGATCGAGAAAAGCCAGATGGCCGAAGCCAAGGCGTTCCTGCTGCAGACCATGCGTCCGCAGCAACTGGCGGTGATCGCCGAGACCGACAAGATGATCGACATGATGGGCAAGACCGTCGTCAAGGACGGCAACGAAACCGTCGCCCAGGGCGAGGCGGGTTCCCGCCTGCTGATCGGCGTGGCGGTGGTCGCCTTCCTGGTGGTTGGCGCCATCATCTGGCTGCTCGCGCGCTCCATCGTCGGCCCGCTCAAGCAGGCGGTTGCCGTGTCGGACGCGATCGCCGGCGGCAACTTGCGCAACGACATCAAGGTCGACCGCCGCGACGAGATCGGCGCGCTGATGAAGTCGCTCTCCGGCATGCAGGCCAGCCTGGCGGACCTGGTGCGCCAGATCCAGGGCAACTCCAGCCAGCTCGCCTCCGCCGCCGCCGAACTGGCCTCGACCGCCGAGCAGGTATCGGCCGCCACCAACAACCAGAGCGAAGCGGCTGCCTCGATGGCCGCTTCGGTCGAAGAGATGACCGTGTCGGTCAGCCACATCACCGACAACGCCCAGCAGGCCAGCGAGAAGACCGCCGCCTCCAGCCGCCTGTCGGTCGAGGGCCAGCGCGCGGTGCAAAGCGCCGGCAACGAGATGACGCAGATCGCCGGCGACATCCACGGCGCCAGCGCGCTGATCGAGACCCTGAAGGTGCAGTCGCAGGAAATCTCCTCGATCGCCGGCATCATCAAGGAGATCGCCGAGCAGACCAACCTGCTGGCGCTGAACGCCGCCATCGAAGCGGCGCGTGCGGGCGAAGAAGGCCGCGGCTTCGCGGTAGTGGCCGATGCCGTGCGCCAGCTGGCCGAGCGTACCGCGCAGTCCACCTCCGAGATCGGCACGACGATTGCCAAGATCCGCGGCAGCACCGATCAGGTCGCCGCCGACATGGAAGCCTCGGTCAAGCGCGCCCGCAGCGGCGTCGAGCTCTCGCAGGAAGCCGGCCGCCGCATCGGCGAGCTGTCCGCCAGCGCCGGCGAAGTGCTGACCGCCGTGCAGGAAATCTCCACCTCGCTCAAGGAACAGAACCAGGCGAGCAACGAGATCGCCCGCCACGTCGAGTCGATCGCGCAGATGGCGCAGGAGAACACCAGCGCGGTCGAGCAGACCCGCGATTCGGCCAAGACCCTGCAGGACCTCGCCGGCTCCCTGCAGGCTTCGACCATGCGCTTTACGGTCTAGGTCGATCCGCTCCGCGGCAAAAGCCGCCGGTCTCCGGCGGCTTTTGCCTTTGACGCCGCGCAATTTCCTTCGCAGCGGCCTCTGATTTCGGGGGCCCAAAGAGGGCTTGCCCCTTGGGCAACAACCTGAGCCGCCGGTCTCCGGCGGCCTGTGCCTTGGTTCAGGCCAGATTGCGAAAGTGCTGGATCACAAAGGTACCGAACAGCGCGTAGAGCGGGCTGACCGCGATCAGTGTCCACGCGGTCACCGTGCCGCGCCGGAATGCCCATAGCAGGTAGAGGATCGCCACGGTGGTCGCCACGCCGGCAGCGAGCAGCGGCAGGTCGAAGTGCCATGGCGTGAAGAAAATACCGAGCGCGCTGGGAATGGTGGCCTGGATCATCATCGCGCCGGAGATGTTGGCCAGCGCCAGGCGTTCCTTGCCCTGGCGCACCCAGATCAGCGCGTTCATGGTCTCGGGCAGTTCGGTCGCCACCGGGCTGAGCAGCAGGGCGACGATATGCGGCGACCAGTTCAGCATGGTGCCGATGGCTTCCAGTTGCGCGACAAAGAAATGCGAGGCGACGGCGATTACCACCAACGCCAGCACGCTTTGCAACGTGGCCCAGGCGAGCGTCGGTTCGGCGTCGCCGGGGCGGAACATCAGTGGCTCAAGCGCTTCTTCCTCGGGCGCGGTATCGCCCTGGCGTATCTCGCGCCACACGTAGACCGCGTAAGCGGCCAGGAACAGCACCCCCAGCCAGGGCTTGATCGCGAAGGCCACCAGGCCGAGCGCCACCTTGACCACGAACACCATCAGGAAGGCCGCCTGGTCCTGCGCCAGCCGGCCGTAGTCCGCCTTGATCGCGAGATCGGGCCGCGCCAGCTTGCGGCGGTTCAGCCACAGCGCCGCGCCGACCACCGCGTAGGCGAGGGTGGCGAGCACCAGCGGCCCGCCCATTGCCGCGCCTACCCCCAGGTCCTTTTGTTCAGGCGATTTGCCGAACACCACGGCAAAGAACGTCACGGCGCTTTCCGGCAGGGCGGTGCCGAAGGCGGCCAACACGGTGCCCACCGCGGTGGCGCCCAGGTTCAGTCGGCGGCCAGCCCACTCGATACCGTTGACGAAAAACTCGCAGGCGAAATAAATGCCGGCGGCGGAGAGGGCAAACAGGGTCAGGGTGAGCAGCATGGGAGTGGGCCGGACGAGCGAGACACCAATGGCGCAGCGCGACGGCTCGCCCGGCTAGAGGTCAAGCGCCACGTGGCCAAAGGTCTCGTCTGGCTGGCACGCGGCTGCTGGCTACTGCGGGCCGCTGCTGGCTGCGCGCGCCATGGAAGAAAACTTCCAAGTCTGTTGACGTGCGCTCCCGGGCGGGGATGCCCAGGATGACTACTCCCCAATGAACGGGCCTATTTTAGCAGAGGCGCTGGAGATGATGGCGCGCGGGCGGGACATTTATCCATGGCCGCATGGGAGCAGGTCCGTTACGTTATGATGTGCCGCAGCACGACCGAAGCCAGACGCCGAAGCCAGCCACTTTAGTCCGCGCGTCACAATTGAATGAGACCCTGCCGCATGACCGCAACCGCCGTTCCCGCCTTCGCCGTACCCGCCAACTCCTCCCGCGAGCAATCGGTGGGGGAGGAGATCGCCAACAGCATCAGTCACGGCGTCGCCTGCCTGATGGCGATCGGCGCGGCGCCTGTCCTGCTCTACCTGGTGGCCGACAAGGGCGCGGCCAACATCGTCGGCGCGAGCATTTTCGTTGGCACCATGGTGCTGCTCTACCTGATTTCGGCGCTGTACCACGCGCTGCCGGAGGGGCGCGCCAAGCGCGTGTTCATGCGCCTGGACCACGGCTTCATCTACCTGTTCATCGCCGGCACCTATACGCCTTTCACTCTCGGGGCGCTCTCCGGGCCTTGGGGCTGGACCTTGTTCGGCATCATCTGGGGTCTGGCGGCCATCGGCGTCGTGATGAAAGCTTGCAACTGGCTGTCGCATCCTTGGCTCTCGACCGGGCTGTACCTGCTGATGGGCTGGCTGGTGCTGATCGCCGCCATCCCGATGCTGGAAAAGGTGGCGCCGGCCGGCATCGCCTGGCTGGTGGCGGGCGGCCTGGCCTATACGTTCGGCGTGGTGTTTTACGTGCTCGACAGCCGCCTGCGCTTCGCGCACTTCATCTGGCACCTGTTCGTGATGGGCGGCACCTCGTGCCACTTTTTCGCGGTGCTCTGGTACGCGGCATAGAGTGAAGGGCGCGCCGTATCGGCGCGCCCCGGGGTATGGTCAGGATGGCCAATTAATTACATGGTGACGACGATCTTGCCGATCTGCGCGTCCGATTCCATGTGCGCCTGCGCGGCGGGCAACTGGTCGAAGGGGTAGGCCTTGTCGATCACCACCTTCAGCTTGCCCGAAGCGAACAGCGGCAGCCAGTCGCGCGTGAAGCCCGCGACGGTCTCGGCGCGCTGCGGCGTGGTGCGCAGCTTGTTGGAGACGCCGAACAGGGTCAGGCGCTTGGCATGCAGGGCGTCGATATCGATCTCGGCGTGCATCTGGCGGTCCAGGTAGCCCACGGTCGCCAGGCGGCCCTGGAAAGAGAGCGACTTGATGCACTCGGCGAATACTGAACCGCCGACGTTGTTGACCACCAGGTTCACGCCCTGCTTGTCGGTCGCGCCCATCACCGCGTCGTAGATGCCGCCGCCGCGCGTGACGACCGGCACGTCCAGGCCGAGCGCCTTGAGCTGGTCCAGCTTGGCTTTTGAGCCGGAAGTGCCGATGACTTTCGCGCCGATCGCCTTGGCGGTGAGCAGGCTGGCCACGCCGACGCCTGAAGTCACGCCGGTGATCAGCAGCCACTCATCGGCTTTCAGCCTGCCCTGCTGCACCAGCATGTCGTAGGTGACAAGGAAAGTTAAGGGAATCGAGCCGGCTTCTTCCCACTTCATGTTCTCCGGCACGGGGATCGCCTCGGCGGCATTGATCACGCTGAACTCCGCATAGGCGCCCGGCGAGCGGCCCATCACGCGGTCGCCGACCTTGAACTTGGTCACGCCTTCGCCGAGCGCGGCGACCAGACCCGCCGCCTCCTGCCCGGCGGGGCGGCCACCCGCCCCCTTGTGCAGGCCGTGGCCGGCGATGAATTCGCCGCGGTTGAGCGATGCCGCTTTTACCTGGATCAGGATCTCGCCGGCCTTGGGCGCGGGTTTGTCGGAATCGCGCAGGTCGAGCTGCATGTGCTCGCCTTGTTGGGTGATCCAGTAGGCTTTCATGTGGTGGTGTCTCCTTGTTCGGGCGGGTCGATGGGGGCTTGTTCAGGCTTGGGACTGGTCACTCGCCCACCAGCGGCCAGCGCGTGATGTCGAAGTCCTCGGTCATGGGAAGGTAACAGAAGGTACGGACACCTTCGAGGGTGCGGGTGATGTGGCCTTCGCCGGTGGTGTTCTCCGCGAAAGTGACGTCGCCCGGGCCGAAGCGCCAGGTCTTGCCGTCCGGCAACTCGATCTCGCCGATCCCGGAAATGACGATGATCATCTGGCGGCGCGGCGCATTGTGGCGCTTGTGCACGTGGCCGGGGGCGGTCTCGCGGAAAAATGCCTGCGAAGGGGGCAGCGGGGCGGAGGTGGGCCGCTCGCTGGCATCGAGCGGCACCTCGCGCCATTCCATGCGGGTGCGGCCTTGCGCGTCGCTGAAGATGCGCCTGACTTTCATGATTATTCTCCGGATAGGCGGGCAGGGGATGGTGCAGGCCGCAATGATAGTGGCAACATGGGGCAAACGGCAGCGGCGCTCGCCGCATGACGATAATTAGTGGGAGAGACAAAATGCCCTTGATGCCGTGCATCCGTGCGTCCACATTTCTCGCCGCTGCTGTCGTGAGTGTGGGCATCGCCGCGCCTGTACCAGCGCGGGCGCAGGACGCTTTCCCCGCCAAACCGATCCGCATGATCCTGCCTTCGGCGGCGGGCGCGGGCGGCGATGCGCTGGCGCGGGTCTACAACGACGCGCTGATCCGTGAACTGGGCCAGCAGATCATCATCGACAACCGCCCCGGTGCCAGCGGCAACGTCGCGGCGATGGAAGTGCTCAAGTCGGCCCCCGACGGCTACACCCTGTTCCAGGGCAACAGCAGCACCCAGTCGGTCAACCCGCACCTGTTCGGCGCCAAGGCGACCTACAATCCGCTGAAGGACTTCAAGCCGGTGATCCGCCTGGGCGCGGTGCCCAACATGCTGATCGTCTCGCCCAGCCTGAACGTGAAGTCGGTGGGCGAATTCATCGCGCTGGCGAAAAAGGAGCCGGGCAAGCTCTCGTTCTCCTCGGGCGGCCTGGGTACGACCCAGCACCTGGCGGGCGAGTTGTTCAACTCGATGGCCGGGGTGAAGGCCCTGCACGTACCTTATAAGGGCGCGGCCCAGGGTACGGCGGCGGTGATCGCGAACGAGGTGTCGTTCATGTTGCCCAACGTGCCTACCGCGATCCAGTTCGTGCGCCAGGGGCGGCTGCAAGGCTTGGCGGTGACCACGCCCAAGCGCGTCTCCAGCCTGCCGGACCTGCCGACCCTGGATGAATCGGGCCTGACCGGCTACGACGTCACCGCATGGGTCGGCATCTTCGCGCCCGCGCGCACGCCCGACGCGGTGGTGCAGCGCCTGGCGCAGGCTTTCACCAAGGTCAATTCGCAACCGGAGGTGCGCGAGCGCCTGGCCCAGCTGGGCTACGAGATTGGTCTGGCGACCGGCGACGAGTTCCAGCGCATGATCGTCGCCGAGTACGAGAAGTGGGGCAAGATCGTCAAGACGTCGGGCGTGACGATCAACTGAGCGATCCTGCATCGCGAAAATAAAAAAGCGGCGTGGAGACACGCCGCTTTTTCGTTCTTCCCCTGAAGCCGCCTAGGCGATCTTGCGTACCTTGTTGGTCAGGGTGCCGATGCCGGTGATCGACAGTTCCATTGTGTCGCCGTCCTTCAGCCAGGCTTGCGGGGTCATGCCCAGGGCCACGCCGGAAGGGGTGCCGGTGATGATGGTGTCGCCCGGTTCCAGGGTCAGGCCGGCCGACAGGCTGGCGACGATCTGGGCGCAGTTGAACAGCATGTCGGAGGTGTTGGAGTCCTGGCGCACTTCGCCGTTCACCTTCAGCACCAGCTGGTGGCCGCTGGTGTCGCCGAACTCGTCGGCGGTGACGATGCACGGGCCGATCGGGCAGGAAGTGTCCAGGCTCTTGCCCTTGAACCACTGGCCGTGGTTCTTTTGCAGTTCGCGCGCGGAGACGTCGTTGCCGATGGTGTAGCCGAACACGGCGCCGAGGGCGTCTTTTTCGGACAGGTTGGTGGTCTTCTTGCCGATCACGATGCCCAGTTCGATTTCATAGTCGAGCTGCTGGGTGACCTTGCTGTTCCACAGCACGTCGTCGCCGTTGCCGATCACGGTGGTAGGCGGCTTGGAGAAGAACTCGGGCACCGGCGGGAAAGCGACCGGCACGCCACGCGCGCGCGCGCCTTCCTCGATGTGCAGCTTGTAGTTGCGGCCGACGCAGAACACGTTCTTCTTGTAATGCGGGATCGGGGCCAGCAGCTTGACGGAAGAAAGCGGCTGCCAGCCGTCCTTGGCTTCGGCGGCCTTCTTCGCGCCCGCCAGGGCGGATTCGCCGGCGGCGATGAAGGAGAGCATGTCCTTCGGCAGGCTCGGATCGGCCTTGGACAGGTCGAGGACGCCCTTCTGGTCGTTCAGAATCCCCAGGCGCTCCTCGCTGCCGGATTTGAAGGTGACAAACTTCATTGCTGCTCCTTTGTTAACGGTAATGTAAGTACCACGAGTGCTGAACTGCGGTGCTGCGAAAAAGTTCGTAAGCGTACCACTACAGCGGCAAGCCCGGTTTTGATGCCCGGCATAAGACGTAGCGCGTGGCATGGGCTTTGCGTGACATAGGGGAATTTCTCCTTGTTCTCACGCCATGAGATTCGACCTGCTTCGCTTCCTGTCCGCCTTGATGTTCACCTTTGGGTTCGCGCTCGGTCTCTCCTCGGCCCATGCGGCCTGGCCGGAAAAGACCATCCGCATCCTGGTGCCGTTTCCCCCGGGCAGTGCATCGGACCTGATCGCGCGCACCCTGGCGGACAAGCTGCAGGCGAAATTCCCCGCCGGACTGGTGGTGGAGAACCGCCCCGGCGCGGGCGGCACCATCGCCACCGCCGAGATGGTCAAGTCGCCCAAGGATGGGTACACGATCATGACCGGCACCATGGGCACGCATGCCATCGCGCCCTCCCTCTACAAGAGCCTGCCCTTCGATCCGCTCAAGGACCTGATCCCGATTTCCACCGTAGCCGAGGTGCCGCTGATGGTGGTGGCGACCCGGGAGGTGCCGGCGAACAGCATGGCCGAGCTGGTCAAGCTGGCGAAGGAAAAGCCCGGCGTCTACACCTACGCCTCGCCCGGCAACGGCACGCTCAACCACCTGATGGGCGAGCAGTTCAAGCAGACCGCGCATATCGACATGCCGCACATCCCCTACAAGGGCGGCGCGCTGGCCTACCCGGACATGATCGCCGGGCGCGTCACCATCATGTTCGACCCGATCGTCGCCGGCATCGCGCAAGTGAAAGCAGGCAAGCTGAAGGCGCTCGCGGTGGCCGCACCCGCGCGTTCCAGCATCGCGCCGGAGGTGCCGACCATGGCCGAGGCGGGCTTTCCCGGCATCGACTCGACCCTGTGGATCGCCGTGTTCGCCGCCACCGGCACGCCGCCGGAGATCGTCAGCAAACTCAACACCGAGATCAACGCGGTGATCGCCTCGCCCGAGGTGAAGGAGAAGTTCGCCGCGCAGGGCGCCCTCGCCGTGGGCAACAGCACGGCGGAGGCGACCGCGCGCTTCCGCGGCGATACCGCGCGCTGGGCCAAGGTGATCAAGGAGGCGAACCTGAAGCTGGACTAGGGTTCGCCGCCACGTTCTAAACCTGCACCACTTTCGCCGCGATCAATTCCTCGATGCGCGCCCGATCCACACCGAAGCGCGCCAGCACCGCGCGGCTGTCCGCGCCCAGGGCGGGCGGGGCGCTGCGCACCGATCGCGGCATTCCTTCCATCCTGAGCGGGCTGGCGAGCAGGCGCAGCGGGCCCAGCGTGGGGTGGGCTATCTCCTCGACCATGCCGGTCTGGTTCACATGCGGGTCTTCGAACACCTGCTTGAGATCGAAGATGGGCCCGGCGGGCAGGCCGAGTTTCACCAGATCCAGGGTCCACTCCATCTTGCCGCGCGCGGCGAATTTCAGGTTGAGGATGGCCTTGAGTTCCTCGCGGTGCTGCATGCGTGCCGCGTTGTTGATGAACTTCGGGTCGCGTGCCAGTTCCGGCATGCCGATCAGGCCGCACAGCTTGAGCCACATGTCCTCGGTGGCCGCTGACAGATTGAACGGCCCGTCGCTGGCCTGAAACAGGCCGTAGGGACAGATGATCGGATGGTCGTTGCCCGCCACGCCGGGCGTCTCGTCCAGGGTCAGTTGCCGCTGGCCCTGCACGTTGAGCAGGCTGACCAGCCCGGCCAGCAGCGAGGTCTCGACCAGTTGCCCACGCCCGCTGGCCTGGCGCTGCACGATGGCTGCCTGCACGCCGATCGCGGCCCACATGCCGGCCACCACATCGCCGATCGGGATGCCGACGCGGGTCGGCCCGGTTTCGGCCTGCCCGGTCAGGCTCATCAGCCCGGACATGCCCTGGGCGATCTGGTCCACCCCCGGCCATGCGCCGTAGGGGCCGGTGCGCCCGAAACCGGTGACGGAGGCGAAGATCAGGCGCGGGTTGCGCGCGCGCAGGGTCTCGTAGGCCATGCCCATCTCTTCCATCACGCCCGGCTTGAAGTTCTCCACCAGTATGTCGGCCTGGTCGGCCATTTCGCGGATCAGGTCCAGCGCGCGCGGGTCGCGGAAGTTGAGCGCCAGGCTCTGCTTGTTGCGGTGGATGCTCAGGTAATAGACGCTCTCGCCATCTTTGAAGGGCCCCCATTTGCGCACCATCTCGCCGGCCGGTGTCGGCTCGATCTTGATCACCTCGGCGCCCAGGTCGGCGAGGATCATGGCGCAAAACGGCCCGGCCAGGGCGCGCGACAGGTCGAGGACGGTGAGGCCGGCGAGGGGCAAGGGCATGGCAATCGGGCGGGCTGGAGGAGGCCGTCCGATCATAGCCAATCGCCCGGCTGCCGGGGGCTGATGGGGATCATTCGCACCTCGCCGGTGCATCCAGACCTTGCGTTTTGATCAAGATGCCTTACTTATGTGCAATGCGTCACGATTTTGCAATTGTTCGGTAAAACGGAACCTATTCTTCGGTTTAGTTTGATGAATTAATTGAGAAAATGTGTAAAACGTCACTTAAATACTTACTTAAAAGTATTGTGTGCGTTGCAGCAATTTGCTAAGATTTATGCCATGCGAATCGCCAGCCAGCAGCACGGCGCCACCAGTTTTACATCCAGTAGGAGCTTCTCATGAACTTCTCGTGCAACTCTCTGACCACCACCCTGGCGCGGGATGAACTCCTGTCGCTCTCCGATACCAACGCCTTCGAGATCGTCAGCCAGTCCGGCTGCCTGTGGATCACCCTGGACAACGATACCCGCGACATCATCCTCGAACCGGGCCAGCGCCACGTGTTCGGCGCTGACGAGCGCGCCCTGATCGTTGCCCTGAAGAACTCCCAGTTCCTGGTCAACAAGGCCGCTCCGCAAGCCGTCGTGCAACACCGCCCGGCCTCCGGTTTCGACCTGTTCGGCACTCTGCGCCGTGCGTTCAAGCCGGTCGGCGCCCCCGCCGCTGCCTAAGCCCTCTACAAGCAACAAGTAGCGGCAAGCAGTTCAAGCCCCGCGATGCCGGCTCTTGCCGGTGCCGCGGGGCTTTGTCTTTGTGGCGGCGCCGGTTCGCTTTGCAGTGCGCTTCCCCGGTGAACTCTTTCCCGCGAGCGGTGTTTCGGCCACATGGCGTTTGCCTTCCAGGGAAGCAGCGATCAGCCGCTCGCCTTGCGCGCGCAGAAAATCGCGAAAGCGCTGCGCCACCGGCGGCAGCTGCCGCCCCTCGACGGTGACGATGTACCAGCGCCGCATCACCGGAAATCCTTCCACGTCCAGCACCTCCACCAGCCCGTTGCGCTGCTCCAGGCCGACCACGTGGGCCGACAGGAAGCCCACTCCCAGCCCGGCCATCACGCATTGCTTGATGGTCTCGTTGCTGCGGATCTCCATGCTGATTTTCGGCACCGTGCCGTGGCGCGAGAAATGCGCCTCGAAGGCCAGGCGCGGCCCGGAGTCCGGCTCGCGCACGATGAAGGTCTCCTGCGCGATGCGGCTTAAGGGAATGCGCTTCTCGCGCGCCAGCGGATGGGAAGGCGCGGCGATGATCACGTTCGGGTGCGGCGCGAAGGGCAGGGCTTCGAGCGCCTGGTTCACCGGCGGGCGGCCCATGATGGCGATATCGACCGAGCGCTCGATCAGCGCGGCGGTGAGGCCGGCGCGGTTGCTGATCGACAGGTCGATGCCGGCGGCCGGCACTTCGGCGAGAAAACCCTTCACCAGTTCGCCGACGAAATAGTCCCCCGCGCTGATGAAACCCAGGCGCAGGGTGCCTCGTTCCGAGAGCGCGAAGCCGCGCACCGTCTCCTCGAAATCATGCGCCGAAGCCAGCACGCTGCGCGCATGGGCCAGCGCCGCCTGGCCGAACTCGGTGAGCACGATGCCACGCCCGCGCGCCTCGAACAGCGCGCCGCCCAGCATCGCTTCCAGCTCCTTGACCTGCAATGACACCGCCGGCTGCGTCAGGTGCAGGTCGGCCGCCGCTTTCGAGTGGCTGGCATGCGCCGCCACGCGCTCGAAAATGCGCAGTTGCTTGAGGGTGACGGACTTGGTGTAGCCGGCGGCGTGCGTCGATCGCATAAATTTTTCTCATGGGTCCATCAGAATTACTCGCTTTTTTTTATTCTGCGCGTTTTCTAGGATGTGCGCAAACGTCCACCAGGAGACCGCCATGCCCGCCACCGCATCCGCCACGCTGGCCTTGCAGCAGTACAACGCCGCGTTTTGGGACCTGGGTCTGCGCTGGTTCTGGACCGAGGCGACCTACGCTTCCCTGGCCCACTTGCCCGACGACCGCGCGCGCATCGGCGCCTATCTGCGCGAGCACCAGCCGCACCTGCTGGCGAGCTATGCCGAGGACTTCCTGGCCGGGCTGATCGCCGAGCGCATCGCCAGCCCCGCCGCCTCCGGCCGGCTCGGTCTCGAAGCCTTCGCTTCGATCTGAATTTCAAACCAAAACAAAGGAGACACCGTGGCCAAGATGACCGCGGCCGAAGCGGCCGTGCTCGTGCTGGAAAAGGAAGGCATCACCCAGGCGTTCGGCGTACCGGGGGCGGCGATCAACCCCTTCTACGCCGGGCTGCGCAAGCACGGCGGCATCGCCCATGTGCTGGCGCGCCATGTCGAGGGCGCGGCGCACATGGCCGAGGGCTACACTCGCGCCAAGGCCGGCAACATCGGCGTGTGCATCGGCACCTCCGGCCCGGCCGGCACCGACATGATCACCGGGCTGTACTCGGCGATCGCCGATTCGATTCCCATCCTGTGCATCACCGGGCAGGCGCCGCGCGCGCGCTTGTACAAGGAGGATTTCCAGGCGGTGGACATCGAATCCATCGCCAAGCCGGTCACCAAATGGGCGGTGACGGTGCGCGAGCCGGCGCTGGTGCCGCGCGTGCTGCAACAGGCGTTTCACTTGATGCGTTCGGGGCGGCCCGGGCCGGTGCTGGTGGACCTGCCGGTCGACGTGCAGATGGCGCAGATCGAGTTCGATGCCGCGACCTATGAGCCGCTGCCGGTGTACCGGCCGCGTGCCAGCCGCGCGCAGATCGAGAAGATGATGGAGATGCTGAACGAAGCCGAGCGACCGCTGATTGTCGCCGGCGGCGGGGTGATCAACGCGGACGCGGCAGCGCTGCTGGTCGAGTTCGCCGAACTCACCGGTGTACCGGTGATCCCGACCCTGATGGGCTGGGGCGCGATCGGCGACAGCCACCCGCTGATGGCCGGCATGGTGGGCCTGCAGACCAGCCACCGCTACGGCAACGCCAATCTGCTCGCCTCCGATTTCGTGCTCGGCCTGGGCAACCGCTGGGCCAATCGCCACACCGGCTCGACCGAGGTGTATACGAAGGGCCGCAGCTTCGTGCACGTGGACATCGAGCCGACCCAGATCGGCCGTGTGTTCGAGCCGCAATACGGCATCGTGTCGGACGCCGGCGCCGCGCTGGGCCTGGCACTGGAAGTGGCGCGCGAGTGGGGCAGGACGGGCCGCCTGCGCGACCGTTCCGCCTGGGCTGCCGAATGCCGCGAGCGCAAGGCCAGCATGCTGCGCAAGTCGCATTTCGACAACGTGCCGATCAAGCCGCAGCGCGTCTACGAGGAGATGAACCGCGCTTTTGGTGCCGAGACGCGCTACGTCAGCACCATCGGCCTGTCGCAGATCGCCGCCGCGCAGTTCTTGCGCGTGGAGCGGCCGCGCCACTGGATCAACTGCGGCCAGGCCGGGCCGCTGGGCTGGACCATCTCCGCCGCGCTTGGCCTGCGCGCGGCGGACCCGCACAGCCCGATTGTCGCGATCTCCGGCGACTACGACTTCCAGTTCATGATCGAGGAGCTGGCGGTGGGCGCGCAGTTCAAGCTGCCGTACCTGCACGTGGTGGTGAACAACTCCTACCTCGGGCTGATCCGCCAGGCGCAGCGCAATTTCGAGATGGACTATTGCGTGCAGCTAGCGTTCGACAATATCAATGCGCCGGAGCTGGAAGGCTATGGCGTGGACCACGTCGCGGTGGCCGAGGGCCTGGGCTGCAAGGCGCTGCGCGTCACCAAACCGGAAGAGCTGCAGCCGGCGTTCGGCCAGGCGCGCGCCCTGATGGCGCAGTACCAGGTTCCGGTGGTGGTCGAGGTGATCCTGGAGCGCGTCACCAATATTTCCATGGGCACCGAGATCGACGCGGTCAGGGAGTTCGAGGAAGTGCTCGATGTCCCGGTGCCCGCCACCGTCGCGGCCTAGGGAGTGCGCATGCCGAAACTTGCCGCCAACCTGACGATGCTGTTCACCGAGCACCCGTTTCTCGACCGTTTCCAGCAGGCGGCGCGCGCCGGCTTTCGCGCGGTCGAGTTCATGTTTCCCTACGCGCACCACGCCGACGACATCAACGACCGCCTGAGCCTGTACCAGCAGGAAGTGGTGCTGTTCAACCTGCCGGCGGGCGACTGGGAGGCGGGCGAGCGCGGCATCGCCTGTCATCCGGATCGCGCCCAAGAATTTCGCGAAGGCGTGGAAGAGGCGATCCGCTACGCCAAGAAGCTCGGGGTGAAGCGGATCAACTGCCTGGCGGGGAAGTTGCCCAAGGACGTGGATTTTGATGACGCCGGCGAGGTGCTGGTCACCAACCTGCGCCACGCCGCGCGGGCCTTTGCCCCGCACGGCCTGGAGCTGCTGCTCGAACCGGTGAATTCGCGCGACGTCCCGGGTTTTTTCGTCTCCACCGTGCCGCACGGCCTGGCCATTCTCGACGCCGTGGGCGAGCCCAATGCCTATCTGCAGTTCGACATCTATCACATGCAGGTGATGCAAGGGGATCTCGCCGCCAGCATCGAGCGCCATTTCGGGCGCATCCGCCACATCCAGATCGCCGACCACCCTGGACGCAACGAGCCGGGCACCGGCGAGATCAACTACCGCTACCTGCTGCCCAGGCTGGACGCGCTGGGTTACACCGGCTGGGTCGGCTGCGAATACCGGCCGCGCGAGGGCACGCTGGCCGGCCTGGAGTGGCGCGCGGCGCACGGCATCCATTGAAACATCGACAAGGAGAACACATGAAACAACCGACCATCGCCTTCATCGGCCTGGGGATCATGGGGCGGCCGATGGTGGGCCACCTGGCGCGCGCCGGCTACCGCCTGGTCGCGCATACGCTCGAAGGCGTGCCGCAAGAGCTGCTTGCGATGGGCGTGAGCGAGCGTCCGAGCGCGATGGACGCGGCGCGCGAGGCCGACATCGTCATCCTCATGCTGCCCGATACGCCGGATGTCGAGGCGGTGCTGTTCGGCACGCTGGGCGTGGCCGAGGGCGCGCACCGCGGCACGCTGGTGATCGACATGAGCACCATCTCTCCCGTGGCCACGCGCACGTTCGCGCAGCGCCTGGCGGTGCACGGCTTGCGCCTGATGGACGCACCGGTGTCCGGCGGCGAGGTCGGCGCGAAGGCCGCGAGTCTTACCATCATGGTGGGCGGCAGCGAGACCGACTTCGCGCTGGCCAAGCCCTTGTTCGAGAAGATGGGCAAGAACGTCACCCTGGTGGGCGAGGTCGGGGCAGGGCAGATCACCAAGGCAGCCAACCAGATGATTGTCGCGCTGAACATCGCCACCGTGGCCGAGGCCCTGAGCCTGGCGGCGCGCATGGGCGCGGACCCGGCGCGGGTGCGCCAGGCGCTGATGGGCGGCTTCGCCTCCTCGCGGGTGCTGGAGGTGCACGGCGAGCGCATGATCAAGGGCACGTTCGAGCCGGGCTTTCGCATCCGCCTGCACCGCAAGGACCTGCGCATCATCGCCGCCAGCGCGGAGGCGGTGAACCAGGCCGCGCCGCTCACCGCCGTGTGCCAGCAACTGATGAACGCCTGCGCGGCGATGGGGGCGGAAGACCTGGACCACTCGGCGCTGATCAAGGTCTACGGCGCGCTCGGCGCAGCGGCGCGGGAGCAGGGTGCTGCCGCGCAAAGGATGGCGGCATGAAAATCTGCGTGGTCGGAGCGGGCGCCATCGGCGGCCTGGTGGGCGGGCGCATGGCGCGGGCGGGGCACGAGGTGACCCTGATCGCGCGCGGCGCGCATCTGAAAAAAATACGCGAGCAGGGCTTGCGCCTGATCGATCCCGAGGGCGCATGCAGTGTCGCGCAAGTGGCGTATGCGACCGACAGCCTGGCGGAGGCGGGCACGCAGGACGTGGTGATCCTCGCGCTCAAGGCCCACCAGCTCGCCCCGGTCGCGGATGGCCTGCGCGCGCTGTGCCATGCCGGCACGGTCTACGTGCCGATGCAAAACGGCATCCCCTTCTGGTACTTCCGCCGCCACGGCGGCCCTCATGAGGGCCGCACGGTGGATGCGGTGGACCCGGGCGGCGAACTGGCGCGCAAGATCGCGCCCGAGCGCATCGTCGGTTGCGTGGTCTATCCGGCCGCCGAAATCATCGAGCCCGGGGTGATCCGCCATGTCGAAGGCACGCGCTTTCCGCTCGGCGAACTCGACGGGCAATCGACCGAGCGCGTCATTTCCCTGGCGGTGGCGTTCGAAGAGGCCGGGTTCAAGGCGCCGGTGCTCACCGACATCCGCTCCGAGATCTGGCTGAAACTTTGGGGCAATCTCTCGTTCAACCCGATCAGCGCGCTGACCCACAGCACCCTGGGCGAGATCTGCCGCTATGGCCCGGCGCGCGAACTGGCGCGCTGCATGATGCTCGAAGCCCAATCGGTGGGCGAGCGCCTCGGGGTGCACTTCCGCGTGCCGATCGACAAGCGCATCGCCGGCGCCGAGAAGGTCGGCGAGCACAAGACCTCGATGCTGCAGGACGTGGAATGCGGCAAGGAGCCCGAGATCGATGCGCTGGTCGGCGCCTTGCTGGAAATCGCGCGGCTTACCGACATCCCCACGCCCTATACGCAATCGGTCTACGCGCTCACCAAGACCTTGTCGGAGAAGATGCGCCGCAATCAGTTGCGGGTGAACGCGATGCCTTGCGGCATCAGCGGCTAGCGGGCGCTACGCCGGCGTCAAGCGCGGCCCTGTCGTTTCCGGACTCCTGTTTGCCCCGGCCTGTTTCAGGTCCGGGGCTTTTCTTTGTTGCGCTGCGGCTTGACCAGCGTTCCGGCATGGGTGTAACGTTTTAGTACAACGTTTTACCAAGATGTTGAGAACTACAACGACATGGGCCGAAAACCGGCCACAAACCAAAGGAGAGAGTTCATGGGATCAGTCTCACGCCGCCGTTTCCTGTCCGCGGGGTCCGCGGCCGCCATCGGTTGCGCCGCCGGCCTGCGTCCGGCCAGCGCGCAAAGCGCCATCAACCTGCGTTTCTCGTCCTCGATGGTGGCCGACCAGAACGCCGCGCACTTCATCTGGTACCAGCGCTTCGCCGCCAATCTCAAGGCTGCGGTGGGCGAGCGCATCAAGCTGGATTACTTCCCCAACAACCAGCTAGGCAAGGAGTCGGATGTGGTGCAGCAGGTCAAGGTCGGCTCGATCGACATGATGGTGACCGGCTCCTCGATCTGGGCCACGGTGGCCCCCGAGTTCGGCATGCTCGACCTGGGCTACGTGTTCGACAGCTATGCCCACGTCGCCAAGGCGCTGGACGGCGGGGTCGGCAACAGCCTGAACAAGCTGCTGCAGGAGAAGACCGGCTGCACGGTGATGGCCTGGGCCTCGCATTTCGGCGCGCGCAGCGTCTACACCAAGAACCCGGTCAGATCGCTCGCCGAAGTGAAGGGTGTGAAGCTGCGCGTGCTGCCTACGCCGGCCTTCATCGAGACCTTCAAGATCATGGGCGCGATCCCCACGCCCATCCCGTTCGGCGAGCTGTATACCGCCGCGCAGACCGGCGTGGTCGACGGCTTCGAGCATGACGCTGCCACCGTGCTGGCCTCCAAGCTCAACGAGGTGGTCAAGCATTGCTGGCTCACCGAACACTTGTTCAGCCCAATGATCGTGGTGATCGGCAAGCGCGGCCTGGACAAGATACCCGCCGACCTGCGCCCGGCCTTCCAGAAAGCGGCGGCGGAGGCCACGGCGTACCAGCGCGGCGTGGCGGCCGAGAAGGGCGCGCAGGCGATCGACGACCTGAAAAAGGCCGGCATCAGCTTCAACCCGATGGCCAAGGCCGAGCGCGATTCGATGTGCCAGCAGATGGAGGCCAAGCTGTGGGCCGGGTTCTCCAAGGAATACGCGGTCACCGGGCCGCTCTTCAAGGCGATCTCGCAGGCGCGCGCATGAGCGTGGCGACCGCCGGCGCCGTGCCGCTGGGCTTTGACACGGCCAACCTGGCCGGCCGCTTCCTGGCGCGCCTGCTCATCGCCACCGAATATTTCGCGGGGGCGATCCTCGCGATCGACGTGGCGGTGGTGTTCGCCTCGGTGGTGTTCCGCTATTTCCTGCACGATCCGGTCGACTGGGCCGAAGAGATCGCCCGCGCCCTGATGGTGACGCAGGTGTTCCTCGGCGCGGCCACGGTGCTGGCGCGCAGCCAGCACGTCGGTATCGACGTGTTCCGCGGCCTGTTGCCGGCTTCATGGCGCCCGGCCCTGATCCAGCTGGCCAGCTGGATCATCGTGATCGTCGCCGCCACCCTGCTGGTGTCGTCCTGCGGCTTGCTGGTCGACTCCTATAGCCAGCGTACGCCGATCGGCCTGCCGCAGTGGATCTACGTCTACCCGGTGGTGATCGGCAGCCTGTTCATGACCCTGTTCGGCATTGCCAACGCGCTAAATGGTTCGTGGACCCTGGCCTGGGCCACGGCGCTGGGCTGCGCGGTGGCGGCGCTCGCGGTGTATGCATGGAACATCGCAATGCCGGAGGCGCAGGTGCCGCCCTGGGCACTGCTTACGCTGGGTTTTTTCGGCAGCCTGCTGATCGGCGTGCCGATTGCCTTCGTGCTGGGCTTTTCCTCGCTGCTGTATTTCATGTCCGACCCTTCGCTGCCGATGCTGGTCTATTCCCAGCAGGTGATGGCGGGCATGGACCACTTTGTCCTGCTGGCGATTCCGTTTTTCGTGCTGGCCGGGCTGGTGATGGAAGTCAACGGCATGTCGGCGCGGTTGATCGAGCTGCTGCTGCGCATGGTGGGGCGCATGCGCGGCGGTTTGAGCCTGATCACCATCATGGCCACGGCGTTCTTCTCCGGGGTCTCCGGGTCCAAGCTGGCGGACGTCGCGGCGGTGGGCGGGGTGATCATGCCGGCGGTGCGCAAGACGCGGCAGGACCCGAACGAGGCCGCGGGCCTGCTCGCCTGCACCGCGGTGATGGCCGAGACCATTCCGCCGTGCATCAACATGATCATTCTCGGCTTTGTCGCCAACATCTCGATCGGCGGCCTGTTCATCGCCGGGCTGGTGCCGGCGGGCGTGCTGGCCGTGGCCCTGGCGGCCGTGGCGGTCTACTACGGCAAGAAGATCGACCCGGCGCAGGCGTTCGAAACCCGCACCCCCTGGCCGAAGCTGATCGCCGGCGCGCTGGTGGCGCTGGTGATGATCGTGATGATAGGCAAGGGCGTCACCTCCGGCATCGCCACCTCCACCGAAGTGTCGGCCTTCGCGGTGGTCTACGCGCTGGTGGTCGGCGGGCTGGCGCTGCGTGAACTGACCTGGGGCTCGGTGGTGCGCCTGTTCGTGCGCTCGGCCTCGATGGCGGGCGGCATCCTGTTCATCGTCGCGGCGGCTTCCAGCCTCTCGTTCGCGCTGACCATCCAGCAGTTGCCGGTGCACCTGTCGGGCGCGATGGTGAACTTCGCGCAGCACTATGGGAGCACGATGTTCGTCGCCCTCTCGGTGCTGCTGCTGATCGTGTTCGGCGCGGTGCTGGAAGGGGCGCCGGCGCTGATCATCTTCGGGCCGCTGCTCACGCCGATCGCCCAGCAGCTGGGCGTGCATCCGCTGCACTTCGGCACGGTGCTGGTGATCGCCATGGGCCTGGGTTTGTTCGCGCCGCCGATCGGCCTGGGCCTGTTCGCCACCTGCGC
>Ga0307511_10001891_pt1 | contig 21977 bp, 15 predicted proteins | sample 13_EM_MG_FD_200266 | JGI IMG/M metagenome (GOLD analysis project Ga0307511, IMG submission 200266) | Populus trichocarpa ectomycorrhiza microbial communities from riparian zone in the Pacific Northwest, United States - 13_EM | ecosystem: Host-associated > Plants > Roots > Unclassified | place...
CCATCCCCCACGTCACCCCCGACCTGCTCTACACATGGATTCAACCCCACAAGCACCAGCTCTACTCAAAAGAATTCCACTCCCTCTGGGAGTACTCCCCTAGTGCAGAGACATTTATTATCAAATGTATGCCGACTCCAATCCACGAGAATTTGGCATATTATGCTAGTGGCGCCGTTCATGACGGGTTACGAGTGTGTACTGGGGTAGGGGTGCTTCATACTCCGGTGAAGGTTCTCCTGAATACGGAGATCGCTACAACTGGTAGGAGTGGGGCTCGTGGGAGACGGATCCCGGATTTGTGTATCAAGGTTAGGATTCATCCACAGAGCCCGCAAAAATATTTTACGGGGGTGGTGTGGGAAGTGGGATTTTCACAGAGCCTGGCAAGTTTGAAGAGGAGGGCGAGGATGTGGCTTGGCGGTAGTGGAGGTGATGCTGGTGAGGTTGGTGACCGGTTGGGGCTGAAGGCTCATTTGGTGGTCTTGGTGCATATATTTGAAGGGGAGGGTCCGGCGGTATATTATAATGACGATAGGGAGGTAGTGATGACAAGAGGGAAGGCGAGGGAGACGAAGTGGGATTGGCCAAGAAGGTGGTATGCGGGAAGGGGGGTGGTTGAGGAGGTTGAGCGGAGAAGAGGGGTGGGACAGGGAGCGATCACAGGGAAGCGGGAGGAGGAGCTCAGGGAGGAGTTGATACATGAAATTAAGGAGAGATTAGTTGAGGAGGATGGCGAGGGGAACGGCAAATTGATGCCATTGTTAATGGAGCCGTTTGGGGCGACGTTGATTGTTTATGGGAGGAATGAGGTGATAGAAGTCCCTGGCACGGCGGGTGGACTCCCGGCGAAAGACGAACAGATCAGCGACAATGTCGGTGAAAATTACGGACAGGATGCGAGTGATGACTCTGGAGCTGACAGCGGGTCAGGCTCTTCATCTCAATCAGCAGAGGAAGTTAATCAATTGTCCACCCCCAGCGATAGACCTGCATCAACCGATACTAGCGCCGATACAGACTCCAACTTATACTCCGACAACACTACAGATGACAACGCCACAGACAACAACACCACAGACGACAACACTACAGATGACGACACTGCCGATGCCACCACGGGCATTCAGCAACTCTATACTCGTCCCCTTCTCCACAATAACCTCCCCCTCCGTGACCACCCCACCCCCCCGTTCGAACTCTCAGTTGCCGAATTATACGCCCCACTCCCCCGCAATAGCACAACCATTCCAGAGCACATTCTCAACACTATGCCTCCCCTCATGCGCCCACACGCACACCAAAAAATCCGCTTCCCGCTTGAGGAGCTTGTCGATTCGATTTTAGTTGATCTGGAGGAAATGAGGGAGCGGAGGGCAAGAGACAGGGCAGAGGGGATTGTGAAGAAGGCATGGGAAGAGGTAGAGGCGGAGATGGAAAGAGTGAGGAGAGAGCAGGTCAGGGTTAGAGAGGCACAGGAGAGGGACTTGAGGCTGGTGGGGAGAAGCAGAGCACGATCGAGGAGGGAGGAAGTGGGGGTGGACCTGGCGGTGGCGGAGGGAGGAAAGGGAAAAAAGAGGGCTCGGAGGGAGGGATAGCTAAGGGGATAGGTGCTCGGCAGGCAGAGACACGATGGATTGGTGATTTTTTGCGGGTTTCTTCATCAGTGTTTCTTCACATGTACCATACTTGTTTACTTTTTACTCTGGGATGTTTACTGGGGGTTCTCTGCGTGCGTGGGGTTTTTCCTTGTCGGGGTCCAATTTGGTATAACATGTCTCGGGTATATCTAGGGTCTCCAAACATTTCCGCCAGGGGCCTTTTACATTTTCCTGTGCTATCCATCGTCCAGTTGATAGTTAATGCTGCTCCTCTGACCAACCCTATTTAGGTATTCTCTCATCCCCCGCTGTGACCTTGCCGCAACACAGACAGTCATTCTTGTGTTTTGATCATAGGCATATAACTAATAGCTTTGTAGTCTCGACGTCAATCTTAGGAGAGAGACCGGTCGGTTTCTATTTCAACTTTCAGTGTCTTTGACAATTTACACTTACTCTACCACATCGACATCAACTGGAACAACACAACACCTAGATACTGTAGGCCCCAACCGTGGTGAGAGAAAAAATCAAATTCCGTTGCGCTCACACTCGCAAGAAAATCAAATCAGAGTCATATTTATTTCCTAATCTTCGGTCTAAACAACAAACCCCCCCCCCCGGGATAAGTTTCATCGAGAGTGTCAGCTACTCCTGTTGGTCGGTCACCGGTCACCGGCCATCGAAAGCACCCCGTGCAACCCCACTACGAAAATTGCTCTCCCGAGACTTGCATTGGTATTTGGTATGTCGCTGGCGATTAGGTGCCTATCTTGTGGTTGAGGTGGTTGTTGGCATGTAACCTAGCTTTCGAAAATCTAGAGAATTCTTTGGAATAATTCCTCCGCAATGGAATCGTAAATTCTTGTGACAAACACAATAGTAACCCAGTTCCCAAGCCGAGACACATCTTATTGTACACATCACACCATCCACCTACATTGCCAACCAGGAACTGGGAAAATGTTATTATCACCCCGGTTCCTCAATCACCACATAACGTCTTCACCAAATCCTCCCTTCCGATTGAACGCATAATCTCGCCTCGCACCCTCCACATACCCCTTCAACGCCTTCCAATCCCATACACATGCCGCCGCTGCCCCTGCACCTTTCTCCCTTTCCTTCTCGACACCCATCGACGCCAGCCCAGCATCCTCCTCCTGCATCTTCTCCAACTCCACTCCCCACACACCCCGCATAGACAACCTCGGCGATGGCGCATCGTTGGGAGAAACAGTTCCATCGGGAGCCAATACATATTCTTCCCATCTATTCTTCCCATCCTTATACTGTACATCTGCCCCGTAGACTTACTAGTCTTCCAAGCGTACCCAGGGCGAGGTTGATGTAACGGCGATTGTGCCTCAGGGAGGTTATGTCTTGGTGAATCTCTTCATAGTCAGACCGAGAGGATGGGGGTAACAACCTTGTCGCTGCAAGTAGAGGTGACTTTTTCGGATACTCGCTAGGCGTACTGGATTGCGACCAAGAATTGGTAATGGGAGTTGCCAGGGAAGGGGTAGGGGGAGAATTTGTTCTTGAGAGGGAACCTATCTGGCGGAGGTCCCGTGGGGAGGTGCACACTAAGATTTGCCAGGTTGCCTAGGGAATAATGCTCCCCCAAAAGCTCGGCATTGAGGTGGGTCCCAGGAAATCGACCCGGTGTGAAACTCCATCACCCCCGCCGGGATCGTACAAAGTGCCACCAAACTCCGCAGCAACACTCTCGGCTCCTCTCCCTAGTCATATATCACCTCGACCCACCGGCACCTGCCCTATCAAACCTCCAAGACTCATTTTCGGGCCAGTATTAGATATTAATATCCCCGGAGGTGCACGGTGAAAGCGTTTTTGGCGTAGATAAGGGCTCCCGAGTGGGGGAGATATCTTTGTATATAATGAGTATAGTAGCTAGTTGCGTAGTTGTGGGAGGAGAGGACGAAATCTGGGAGGAGAGGACGAAATCTGGGAGGAGAGGACGAAATCTGGGAGGAGAGGACGAAATCTGGGAGGAGAGGACGAAATCTGGGAGGAGAGGACGAAATCTGGGAGGAGAGTAGGTGTAAGAGATACTCTCCCAACAGCATGTGGGGCGAGCGAGCATGTGGTATGGGAGACAAGCATGTTTCCCTGAACATCCATGTATATATAGGAGGCCATATGCCCTCGATGGAGAGAAGATGATATAGATCTTAGACTTGTATTCCAGTCAATGCAAGTTATTCTTCCGCTCATAACATAACAGTAGGTATTGCCGTTGTCGAGCTCAGTAGGGTGGACTCTGTGATTTCCACCTCCCTCTACCAAAGTTTCCCCACCCTACACCACCGCATTCGCCACTTCACAAATCACTTTATCAACCTCACATCACTAGCCCCCCGGCACCAAACCCTTCCACTCCCCCTCCTGCAAGTCCCCCGCCAAGTTATGTATTTCCTTTGTTGGAGTTAAGTGGTTTACTCTGATTACGGGTTATGTAATCCGCTGTGGGAAGGACTATGTGTAAGCCAACCACCCACACAACATGCACCATGAAACTCGCATGGAAAATCTATCCGACTCATCCACAAACATCGCTTATGAAGTGCTAGCGCTTTTCGGCCAGTGGGTTTGTCGGAGGCTAGGATAAGGGGCCTTTGATTGGCACTCAGGTGAATATGTTAGTGCGGGGTTACGGCGATGGTCATATCAAATTAAATAGGTAGATGGAATAAATGGGTTCCTGGTGGCAAAGATTTATGCGGAGAAAACTGAGGTTGCCGATTGCTAAGGGAAGAATTACTTCAGACTCAAGAAATGAGGCTGGTGGTTTTGAGACTGGAGCCAATGGGACCAAAAGGCAGCTTGCGCGTGCTTGCGGTCGACGCGTGCCGCGACGTGCCCGGCTCCCAGACGCCCGTGATAGGCAATTAATCCATCGGTCATGTTGGAGCCTGCTTGTGTTCCCAAAACTTGGGTGCATTTTTGGCGATAACCCTGTCTAATCTGCACCGTACATATATACCAACCAGACTATCGGCGGAGACTGAGACCCATGTACTCCGCAAATCATTTTCTGTTATTGTAGCTCCTTAAGTAAATGCTAGCTGAGAAGGGATATACCCCCGGACTTCAGGCGGCAAAAAGATGGCACTATGGCCATCTTGCTAGCGCAGGTTGGTATCTCGTATTATTTAGTCTGCTTCCACGTTTATATCAGACACGATACCAAACTGAGTGGTATTCATCGTGAATGTAACACAATGACCGACAGTGCCTCTTACATAGAACAGGCTCCCGCCGTGGGGCGAGATACTTGGGAATTATAAATACCCCCTATTCTACCCGTTCTCTCACAAGAAGCTCGAAGCAACGGTCTTCTCAAAAAATCCAAACAAGCTCCGACGACATAAGCAACGACATCACCGATAAAATGAAGTTCCTCACCTTTACGCTGAGCTTGGTTTTGAGCCTTGTCTCCCTCACCGCCGGAAACCCAATTCCTTCGGAAGATGGAATTATTCTTCCACGTCAAGGTGATTCCTCCCACCTTTGACTGACTGCTGTAACTATTATATTAACTTATTTGAATATAGATTGCGCTGCTATGGGTGGTACCTGCAATGGCGGGTCTCCTCCCTGCTGTGCTGGATTTATATGCTTCGAACCCGATATGCCTTTCCCCGGTGTTTGTGTTCCAGAAAATTGAAGGAGGCTTTTGGGATTGTTGCTTAGGCATTTGTACTATGAAGGGACAGGAGGATGTTCAGAATAATTGTTGAATGGTTCTCATGCTTGCGATGTATAGTCTAGAAACGAGTAAGTAATTGTCACGTGCGCATTAAATGAGGGGATATGCAGTATAACATCACATGATCTCGTGATTGCTATGGTCATCGGAGAACTTTCTTTTTTTTCTTGGAGTCCACACGCCGATTCGACTTAAGATCATGCGGCGGTGGTTATCGGAGACTAAACTATACGAAAATCACCATGTACTAAAATGGATCAAGACAAGAAAATCCGCATAATCTCAAGACTTATTGGCTATCTCTTGGAGTCGCGAGCAGAATCAATAGGAGTAAGTATGGCTCTATAAGCACAGCCAATGAGATTGCAAAGCCAATAGGAGCGCTTAACAAGTAAATAAGGCCTGCGGCTTTAAGTAGCAGATACTCGGAATGGGGAATAACTTCGTAGGAATTAGTATTAGTGGATCCCCATTCGTTACTAGTAAGAGGATCCACTAATACTTAGTTCCTACAAAGTACGTGATCTGCCAAGAGTTCTTCATGCTGAAAGAAGGAGTGTGTAGGTACTACCTAGAAGAAAGTGGGAGCTTTGAGTTAGCATGACCAAGTGATACATGCGAGTACCTAAGTAGCTCACAAGTCCGAATGATATCCTAATGGTTTTCCCGCATCCTTGATCGTCGTTGTGATTGTAGCAGGTCAATGGTTGCTACTAATACTGAGACTGCCACCAGTGTACGCTGCAAATCATTTCTGTAATGGTAGCAGCTACTAGACAGATTTGGACAGGCCGAGGCACCTGGTACCAAGAGTGTACAGCTAGGGTGTAGAGAGGAGCGACAGGGAGATGGCACTATCTCGTATTATTAGTCTACTTCCACTTTTATATCAGACGCGATACCAAACTAAGTGGTATTCGCCGTGAATATAACACCAATGCTCGATAGTGCCTCTTGAATGGAGCCCCTGGAACGAGATACTAAGGAATTATAAATACCCCCATTCTCTCACAACAAACTTGAAGTAACGGTCCTCTCAAAAATTTCAATCAAGCTCCAACGACATAACCAACGACACCCCGATAAAATGAAATTCCTCGCCATTACGCTGAGCTTGGTCTTGAGCCTGGTCTCCCTCACCTCCGGAACCCCCATTGCTTCGGAAGATGGAATTATTCTTCCACGTCAAGGTGATTCCTCCCGCCTACTATATATTCGACTGACTGTTGTAATTACTATATTAACCTATTTGAATATAGCTTGCGGGGTATTTGGCGACGACTGTGGTCCCTGGGAAGATCTCTGCTGTGATGGATTGACATGCCAAGGGTGGACATTCGATACCCCCGGTTCTTGCGAATAGACAGCAGGGAAATACTCTTCAGACATTCAGACTGATTGCTGAATGGTTCCAATTCTTCCAATATATAATCTAGAAACGAGCAATGAATTGTTGGGAACTGTACGTCATGTATTCATTGGGCCTTGCAATGCTGTCGTGCGCATGAAATAAGCGGATATCACCAAGAGGGAGTATAACATCAGGTGATCTCGCGATTGCAATGGTGCATCGGCGATTAAACCATCTCTCTACGAGGGGTTGTGTAACCAGACTAGGTACTTTTTTGTTTGATATCGCTCTTTGACACTATGTGTGGTATTATTGTAGAAATTATACCCCTGTCTCAGTGGCTTTGAAAACCTACGCGCATATTACAACCTCAGTTTGCCTAGAACAGGTACAGGGCTTTCCTAGTTTCTCAGTCGGTAGAGGACATTGCTATTTTCTGAAGAGGTGGTGAGACGTGATGTGATGCCCTATGGCCATGCGCCTTGTAAATAGCAAACAGCTCTACAGCCCACCAATCCTGCTTGTTATATGTTCAAAATACCGCAACACGCACGTTCCATCAATTATCCCACCTCCTACCAATACCCAGTTGCCACAACTGCCACATTAGGATGTTACCCTGACCCTTGTGCATGACCTCATCCCTGGACTTGAGGACGAAAGAAAAGATCCAAAAACACCCAGCACTACTTTTCTGCCTCCTCCATAGCTGTTTCTGGCCCTGCTATTCTTTCTGAAGCTAGTTCCTCCTCTGTTTTGTTTTGATTCTCTTTCTATATCTCCCGTACGGTCAGACACCAGACCAGTCGTTATCCTATCATTTGATCAATGAAAATATTTGATATAAGAATATTATCTATCCCGCCGGACGCAATTTTTTATCGACAGTAGACTGTAGATTGTTCTGTTGCATTCTCCACATTTCTCTACTTTGTTATAATCTGAAAATATCACCCGCCACTCTTGTGCTTCAAACTGTCCAACCCCCTACAAACCTCTGAAAGCCCTTCCTCACCCCCTTACACAAACTCCAACCCCACCAAATCCTTGCTACCCCCCATCTCCATTACCACCTTTCTAATATGTCCTCAAAGTCTGATTTTTCAACTAAGCTGACAACAGGGTGGACCCAGTGTCGATGTTGGAGGAGAACCAGGTTGTGCCGGGGTTGGTGGGGCTGGTGGGGTGTCACTGTCGCCGTCACAAATTAGATACGGGGTGTGTTGCATTCACTCATTGCTATCCTTCTATAGAGAGGGGGAGAGCATGTAGAGGAGGGATTTGAGATCGTGTCTGTAGCGATGATACCCCTATCTTCCATATGACCTCTCTGATGGCTTCCTCTATCTGCCCCTCCCATAGGACAAATATCCCGCTAAAGATCTTCCAGTAAGCGACCCGATAAGCGAGGTTTGGCTGTAACGTTCGTTATTAACTACAGTATAGTGAAACAGGGAATACCCGGCAGTTCCATTGATGACGTACAGCTGAACAACAAAAGTGACCGCCTGCCTCGGGAAACCGTCATTTGCGGGCTCTGTATATAAATATATTTGTAGAAAGTTAAAATTATCAAAACCATAGTACGTACACCCTAGCACAGCAATAAAAAGGACTCTACAGTCCTCCATTATCAAGTCGTTGATCCCATACCAGCCTATGCCCCTTTGACATTCTCCTCTGCGCCCACTGCAGATACCCAACGAAACTGGTACCCGGCTCCTTCCCTAACAAACCTGCCCTGGTGAACTACACCATCTTGCCACCTCTCCTCTTCCGAGAAAAAAGGGAAACCTGTGAACATTGAGGAAAAGGCCGAAACATGATCCATAACCTCCAAATTCTGTTGACAATATAACAAGGCAGCTAATCCAAAAAGCACCTGGAGAGCGGCCAAACCACCTAATATACCACCAACTCGCCCCCAATTCACCAGCAGTTTGGTGATGGCCTGTGTCTCGGGTTCAGTCTCCACTCGTTGGAGAAAGTCGTTCAGGAAACTTAGGCAATTGCCAATGTAGTTACCAATATAGGCGGCAAGCCACAGATCGGAGGCACTCTGATTATTCTGGTTGATCCCGGACTCAAACCCATTGCTGGTAGAAAAATAAGGATAGCCTTCACCGATCTCAGTCATCACTACATTGCCGTCTGAGAGACCCACGCTCCGCTTAAGCTGTCGATAAACATCCGCACCTAGCAGGCGTACCTCTGGGGGGATATGCAGGTGTATCGGTGTGTGAATCAACAAAATATATGCTACAGTTGAATAACATTGTGACATTAAATCCCTCCCTGGTACCCCCGGTAAGCCCTGCGAGTAGTAAAAATCGTCAGCACTTCCGTTGCCAAAATCTTGCAACCATGCGGGTTCATACACCTTGTCACGGGAACTAGCATTATCCCATTACAGTATTTACGCTAGCAGGTTGGCCTGAGACAGAAAAAAGAAAAAAATATGGGTGCGCCATAACTTTCCCCCGGGCACTGTATAAGATTCACCGTTTTGCTTCCCCCCATGTGCCATGAATTCCTAGTAGCCACTCTATAGGATATGTCTAGGTCCGCAAATTCACAAAGAGGGCACAGGCAGTCTGAGATTTAACAGTAGGAAATTAGAACCGAAGACACTGATGCCAGCAACCTCATGCACTACCAATTCCTCATCAAGCCGCCATTGGGGTTATGGAAGCACCTTTATTACCCCCTGCAGGTCGGAATAGACGACTATTTATATGTATAGAGAATCGCAGAGCTCTGTAATCAATGCCGAGACCTATTGCTGGGTCATTTGTTCTATTTCGTTATCCCCCGGTATATGCATACAAGCACTACGTATACGCCGCATAGCCTTAGGCTGATTAGGCGTATTGACTCCAAAAAAAAAAAAAAAAAAGCACTACGTATGTTTGTAACGGCGTACTTGCTCAGGGTACATACATATGAAATGTCTGACCCCTGCCTATTCAGCCCTGCGTATTCAGGGGTGGCAATTCTGACGTGAGATCCGAATACTTGAAGTAATTAAGAGTCTGAGGTGAGAACTTTTTGCCGCTCGGATCGCCTGTCACAGAGGCGAATATTACAATAGGTAGATGCTTGGCATGAGTAACGCAGAGTTCTGGTCTCCCTTACCCAAACTTATACCAGAAACCCTAGTGAATAAGCGCCCTTGTCAATATCTTCTGAGCTTTGTGGTAGAGGCAGTATACCGGTATAGTTGTGTCTCACCTTTGACAAGGGCTCTTATTCGCCAGTTTTCCCGGTAACATAACCTATTGACTCAATAGCTCATCTTCTTCCTGCTCCCCACCTCCTCCCGAGATAACCTCCTAGTACAGCCGTTGGCAGAAGTACATCTAGGCTACATTACTTATTAGGTAGGGGTTCTCAGGTCCGAACCTAGTTCATATTCAAGATTTTTAGTGCAAGCGACAAAGTAAACCAGCACAGTTATCAAATATGGGACAGCGTAGGTGTGGGTGGCTATTTCTCGAAGGTGTCTACAGATACCGAGTATGGATACGGGTATGATACAGGGGTATAATGAATAGAATTACAAGGACTAGGTACTCGATTGTTCTTGACAATAGGAACAAGAGATAGCATTGATGCAGAATGGGCAGTGTGCCGGGAACACCACTCACCGTTGAATGTAACACCCGTCTCACTTACGAGAAGTGGGGTACTAGGGTGGAGAAGATGGCTTACTGTATATCTTGTCGATCGCTACGGTAGGTTCCCACGCCTTGACAGCTATTCTTCCCATACAGCAGATGCCGGAACTTCTAGCGCACTACTCTGTATCTAAAACATAATAAGAAAGCGGTTTGCTTGTTCTCGGGCATAGTACTTTCACTTTTTCTCGACGGCGCAGTTCTAGAAAAGGGTCTTGAGCGGGTCCAGCTTCCTGGCATGCCACTCATCTTGGCTATTGGTCATTTTGCGGGAAGAGGAATTGCCACCTTCAATCAGAAGCTGTTCAGATATGCCGTGGTCTGTGTTGTATCGCGTAAGTAATACTTTTGATACGTTTTGAATTTTCCCGATCCAGCCAGCAATTAGCAGAAAACAATTTCCTTTCTGTTTTTTTTCAATTTTTACGTTTTCCTACTCCCACACGGCGGCCGTCCCCTCCCTAGACGTCATCAATCGCCACCAGTTAAAGGAGTAAACAAAACAAACAAAACACGCCCCTTGTCTCTCCGAGTCAAGGAGTTAGTACGCCAGGAGCGACATCATCAATTTCGGATTTTACCCCTTTTCACCATCACAGCATTGCCACAGCCCTCCATCATCACTGCCACCATCAGTGTTTCTTCACGGCTAGTTTATTAACTACGACGACGACGGCGCAGCGCTTCGAAGGATATAGTCAATACTTGTCGCCCTGGCAACGGAGGCGCCAACAACAAAAACAACACCAGAGAACTTACACCGCAAATGCCACCTCGACTCTTGTGCCCCTAGCCACATTAAGTCTTAACCCAAACAACATTGGCGAGGGGAGCAGCAGCAGCAATACAGCAGCAGTGTCAGTAGTAGCAATAGCAGAACAAGCAGTCGCCATGGCGGGAATAAGTCAGTAGGTACAATCTTCCCCCTAACACAAACTTTGGAAATCGCAACAGCCACCAGTCCTACATCCCCATCCCCCCCAAATCCCTCATCCCCGCCGAAACTACTCTCGCTGATCGAAACATCGAGATCCTCCAGGTACATCCATCTATCCACCCCCGCGTGCATTCTAGAACCAAGCTAATAACATCCTCTGACAGTTGTCTACACATAGTGAACTCACCACCCTCGACGAAAGCTCATCATATCCATCCAGCTCCACCTCCCGCATAATCCTCTCGCACCTGAGCATCATTACTATTCTAGGCGAGGGCGACTGCCCCCCTGCCAGGATGAACTCAGCTCAGAATTGGTGAAGGAAATTACGCTGGTGAGAGCGCTGTAAAAGAGCCCCATGGGGGTGGATAGCGTGGGATATGAGTTTCTGGATAGGGTTTCTCTAGACTGCATGGGAGAAGAGGAGAGGAGGGCATGGAAGGGGTAGGGCGTGGATGGCTTTGGTGTTGGGGATGGTGATGATGGTCATGGTGGAAGGGGAGGTTTGAGGGGGAAGAATGATAAAGGCAAGGGGAGGAAAGCAGGCGGTGGTGTAGGGGGAGGGTTGATTGGTACTACTCAGAGAAGGGTGACTTTGCAGGAAGGGAGTAGTACCAGTCCCGGGAGTCAGGCGGGATCAAGCAGATCGGAGGCAATTCAGAGAGACATCTCATACCTATCGGCGGCGATACATATCCCTCATCATGTGGGCATATCGATTGGTGGACACGCTCCCTTTACCACACATGCGCGGATATGGGGGCATGATGCTCGATACAGAGGACGGCGGCGGGGATCTAGAGAAGGGGGTGCTGGATCTGCTTTCGACTGCGTTTCCAGGCGAAGAGCGCAAGGTGGGGAAAAGGCTGTGCAAGCTGGTGGTAGGGAAGGAGTGAGCGAAGGGGAATGGTGTCTCCACTAGTGTTTCCGGTGAGGCAGCTTCCGAAGGTAGGGGGGTAGAGTGTAACTAGTCGTAGTCACGCTCTCCCCTCGTCCTTCAGCAGCACCCCCGCCACCACCTACTGCTCCGCATGAAGACGACGAATCCTCCATCGGTGCACGCTTCACCCTCGCCGCAAAATTCGTCTCGATCGCCCTCCACGACCAGCACATGCACGGCAAACACCTTCCCCCTGCTCACAGCCACATATGTATTACCAGCTCGTCCCCCAACCTCATATGGTCAACAATGATAGACAATCACCATCAAACCCCCGGGCCAACTCCACCTCAACCCCAACCACCTACTTCTTCACCCCCACAGACTCAAACACGCATACACTCATCACACTCACCTCAGTCTTCCACCACGCCCTCTTCTGCAGTCAGCCTACTTCCGCCGCGCCTCCTCACGCAACAACCTCTCCTCCGCCGCGGCGTACTACTCCCGCCACGTGCGGGACTAGGGCAGCGACTGTGGGATATGCAAATTGAGGGGTGCTCGAATCGGTCAAGTATAGCAGTGAGGGGCGGTTGAACTAATTACTTGTTGATTGATTTTACATTTTACTTATGGTTAAGCCAGTCTATTGATGACTGACTTGCCATATATAATATATCCAGCCAACTATATAAATATCCGGCTTCCCTATGATACAGTATGTATTCCTTATTTTATTCTCCCTCGTTATCGTCTTTCCTGGTCGCCCTGATTCGCTTTATCTGGACTTTCTGCTAGCCCTTCCTTACCTCTATCGTAGCTGGTGAATTGTACATTTGCGACCCATGTTCATATTAGCATTCCGCCATATTAACTTGACAAGTGATACAAGTCCTTTGTATAATTTGGAAAGTTCTCCCGCGCTGAGGGGCCTATCTTTGCTTTTATCTCTGCTTGTTTGTGACATTTTCCTATTTCATTTTAAAAACTAGCCTTTTATCCACTCTCTTGAGGTTATACTCGACTCCTATAACGACCCTTTCTGGCTTCACTGGCCAGTCTAGTCTAATTTATGCGGTTGTAACAAATGGACCGAGCCTGGTTCTCTAGGCCGGAACATTGCTGATTCGACTACCAGCACACCTAGCCTCAATTTGCAAAGCTAATGTGCGCAGGCGGACGGGGAAGTGAGGTGGTTGAGGGAGGACAGGGGGAAGGAATACTCGGAGGACCTTGTGGAGGGTTTCTTTTACAGGCGAAAGTTGTAAGGTCCACCGGAGAACGCTCGTTTGAATGTATCTCCTTTTCCTTTGTTTTAGTGCGTCTTTGCTTGTTGTTCCGAGGCATAAGGGAACCTTCAAGCCATGGCTTTAGGTCGAATATGATGTAGACTTGAAGAAAGGAAAAAGGAAAAGCCTTAATTTGAACCAAATAAAGTCTTTAATAGGGTCAAAGGATTATACTCAATTCAGAGTGCATAGATTCTCTTGAGCAATTTAGTTAACCCTCAACCCGCGCCGAGAGATCGAAATTCGAGCTGTTGCCGTACTCAGCCTGTGGAAATGCCTTCTTGGTAAAACAGCGAAACCACAGCAATGTGGTCAAAAGTGCCCTTCGTAGACGCCTGCATAGTTGCACTCATCCGGTGAATTTGCGGTCGGCTTTTTGGATAAGGTCTGATCTTGATATAATGTCTCTAATTCCAAGTTTATAGGCCTATAGCAGCCCTTCAGCTTGTTTGAATGTGGCGAGCGGTGAGTCCTGAATCCAATGAAGGACGTGTTATATGAGAGAGATGAGAGAAGAGATAAATGCTCTGTATTGATCTAGCTGCAGCGATGAACTGAACTGATGTGATGTGAATTATACAGAAGTAACAGGCAATACAGGAGCTATATATACATGAACGAGCATTCAGGTGAATGTGCACAATGAACGTTCACATGAGTGCACATGGTAGCACATGCAATTCAACGTGAGAGGCTAGGTGAATAAGCTCAAGGCGGGTTGCAAGGTAATGACAGTATAGCTAGGTATGAGCGGAATGACATGCACCGCATTCTAACACAGCTGCTCTGGTTTTCTGAAGTCCTGGGGGAATCGAAATGGTCTGGAAAATGCGCTATTCCCCATACAGTTTATGGCAATACCTGCGATTTTGGGAATGGCTTCCTGCTTCTCCAGGACTTTTTACCTAGCTGCAAAATCAGAGAAGAGACTGTCTAGTTTCCCCTTAAATCTACAATTTTTTTCATTCGCTTACCTACCAAACTCGGGTTTTAGTATTTTTCGCACAACGGCCGCTTTTGGTGTGAATTTACAAGACTGTGCCCACTCTCTGTACATGTCCCTGTTCACTTCTGCTACCTATCTACTGTAATTATCCCTGGTAACTGAACCCCACGTTCTTCTACCCCCGCCACCGCAACGTCCAATCACTGCCCATACCCTTGTCCCGCGTGCACTAAGGCAGGATGTAAATTTTCGCGACCTGATCATCGCGGCGCAGACTGCCACGGAGGTTAGCTGTATTTCCATCGGGAATGTAGGTAAGACCTGGCATACAATATAAAATATTTTATTTCGGCGCTGTTAGATCCTCTATTCAGGATCCAAAAACGGTTGTGATAGAGTTGTGTGTTTTCTCTTAGATACGTGTATGTGGAAAAATATCCTTAGTTAAGTCATGATTATAATCGAATACATCATCTCTTCACACAGCCAACGTATATATATGGCACATCTAGCCAGAAATTCCTAGACGGATGCTGAATAACTAGGATCGTGAACATTTTGCTTATAGTACACACTTCCGTCTTTGGTGTATGGCTCATTATCTATTTGGTTGGGGTTCAATAACCAGGTTTCGCATGCCACTCCACAAAGTTGCCTATAATGTGAGTTTCTTATTTCCCATACATATTACGGTCGTCGGATGGACCTCAGCTGCATATATGGTGAGGGTTCTAATATCAGGGGTATTTCTAACGTGAGTTTTCTGTACCAGCACTGAGTATATATACGTGTACAGTGGTGGCTCAATGCTCAATATCCTCTGCGTATCCATCCAATTAACCCATCAAGATTGTTTGTAAATGAAAATCCCTGCCTCCTCTGGCGATTGATTTCTAACCTTTCTAACCAGACTAGTGATTTCTGATCAATAAGGTCACCGAATTCGGAAGCGACTGCCCATTAAGGAATTAATACCGATACCAATCACGTGGTGACTAAGCAAGGACTATTTCTATAATTAGGATGTACTGTGACTTCAATATATTGAGCTACCTAGGCCCTATTCATATCCAACAAGTAATCAGACTAAACGAGAAGAGTCGAATGTAAAGATCCATCCTGCCAATTTTCTTCCTCCACAGGCAATGCCCCCAGCACAAGCACAGTAGTATATTTTATCAGTTTGACCGTGGCAACCGAAAATGATGCTCAGGCTAGTCCTCGGCGCCTAAGCCCTCTCCTTGGCCAGAAACTCGGCCAACTCTACATCCAACTCCGCATTCCTTTGCTCAATTGCTTCGTATTCGGCCCTCTTAATCCTGCCCTCCCTCAAATTGCGCTTTCCATCATTGCGGCACTATTTGACTGCGTCAGTATCCAAAGCATAAGATTAAAGATTGATTCCCGACGCATTGAGGGACCTACGCAAGATGTTGGCACAGCCTGACCGCCTGGCCTCCCGTTGCACTGCCCTTTATTTGCGTCGTTACGGCATGCATACCAAAGGCCGTTCACCTTGATATCAGTGATACGGATTGGTGCTGGGGAGCATTTATAATTCCCCTGAGTGCAAACATTCCCCGATCCTAGGTTATCCACACGGATAACATTGCACTGCGGAGTGCAGTCACTGACGACATCTGCACACTTTATATTAGCATGGACCAGACCAATCACTTGCCAGTGGAGGGGATAAATGAGAGGCGTGACACGTGCACAAGAATTCTGCTACTCACAGGTGCCTGAGCCGCCGTCGTAAAATGCATAATTGTAACCCGCGCACACTGCATGGGCGGTGGAGAAGAACGCAACGAGGGAAACTGCTGCAAGTTGAAGGGTAGAGCCTTTCATTTTCTTGAAGAAGTGTAGTGACTGCTTGGATATAGTGGGATAGTGGTATATGAAGGTCTTAAGTTGTGCCTAGGCTTAGATGCTCGTCACAAATATCGATACGGAGGAGAATCAAAGGGCATTATGGCCTCTTTTATACCTCTACCTCACCCCCCGTCGGCCAATACGGTGGACACTGGTAGCAGTACGGGCATAGAACAGGGTATGCGGGGTGTCTGGGGTGGATGTGGACCGAAGTACTGGCAGGGGGAGCCGAACGCCAAAGAGAACCATACGCGGCTTGCCGGCTACCTGTACTTGCTTACATTCCTAGTCACAATAAGGCCTACTAGCCCTTAGACTATAGCGTGCAACGCGGTTTCGTGTTGGCGAGTCGTCAGTGTACACCAGCTAACGAGCTAGTGCTGAGTCACATGAAACTGACTTGGCCTAGTTATAGATCGACTGTGGCATCTATTCTGTACCCAACACAAGGCTCAAGGCGTTCCTCTACTGCTCGCGATGACCACGCTTGGTAAATAAGCCACAGGGATCGGAATAGGTACCTGGAAGGGATGTGTTTCTCATAGAGGCTCGCTAGGAGTCCGGTCAGCTTGAGACCTAAATCTTGCACATGCGGGGGTATCTAAATCATGTCCTGGCACCGATACACGGCCCGTATGTTGTCAAGACCGTCCATATGCCTGGCTACTGTTATCTCTTGGCCGGGTGAGACACCCACCCATCGTGCATGAAGCCTCGCACGGATTATTCTATTGTTCTTAACAATGGGAACAACGGTAATTATGCACGATGGGTGGGTTCATGCACGATAGATGGGTGTCTCACCGGCCAAAGGGATAGTGGTACTCATGGTCAGAGGCATATAGTCTCGGTGCACGCCCCGGGAAGGTACAACCTGGTCAGAAGGTGTCCAGGGAGCATAAAACTTGGTGTGGCTAGGCTAGGTTGTATGTAGACCTGCATGCAGCCCAGCCTAGTTTAATGCGTCCCAGATTTTCTGAACGTTCCGACTGTATTTAAATTTTCCTACTTATGCAATATATATGTACATATTTACCTGTAGGATATGTAGAGCAAACCAGCCTGGGGTTTGTACGGGCATCTATGTCCAGAGAGATTCAATTTCCAATAGATCTAATTGGTATAGGTTTGCGGTCATGACAACGACTTTTCGCTATTGCTTCTCGAAACCACTGACGCAGATCTTTCTGATAAGAGTGGACTTGGCGCTTGGTAATTAGCAGCCCATACCTATTGTTCTCTAAGGGTCATGGCGTATACTGAGTATCAGAGCCAGCTCTAGGTTGCACGCTGGCCGAAGAACTGCACAACCATATTACTAATTCCCCGGTGAATCGAAGCACCATATGCGAATATCGGCCTGGATGAGCGGGCATTACTGAGCACAGGGACCTTGTGCACCCCGGCAGGGTTTATCCGGATTTTGGCGAGAGCGAATACCCCTGCAGCTGGCTACAGCTAATGCCCTCCGTTAGAACTGATGGGTTGCTAGAATAGATCCAGAACCTATTTGCTGTAGCTTGTACGACTGCTATACAGAGATTCATTCCCTTCAATATAGCAGCATCCGAAATAATTACTCAGCATGCCAGGATACATATTAAATCCATAGTGGTGGATTTCAGTGAATGTATCGCATGCTCCCACTGTCATCAATGTGCCGATCTCCGAGATGCAACGACTTGACGTCAGCCCTGCAGACTTGTTGTGGGGTTCCTAGCAACCTTACTAATAGCCTTGTCGAATATCCGAAGTCTCAATGCATTCCGTGTAGTCCATAAGCTCTGTATGTCAGACTATATTGCCTTAGGCTTAGCGATCGCATATTTGGTACAAGATGACCAATATTTTACTTTACTTCCGGCTCCAATGTGTGTGGTTTCGTATCCTTGTGGGCTCTCGGACAGGCCTGGCTGCCGAGGTATATGTTTGCTGCGAAATGGTTCAACAACTGCGCTACCATTGGGAGAAACGTTGAGGCCAATGGTAGCAGGGTGATTTTCAAACTCCATCCGAGTCCTACTTCAGCACTCGCAGATATTACTCGCAAGTAGTCTCATATACCGGAGTTGGTTTCAGGAGTGCGGGTGGTTGTTGTAACGATATATTTCTGTTCAGTGCACCTCGCTGATGTATTACCATTCTAGGCTACTCTAGTCCCATTTATCGCACGCATATAAGGCACTGTGGCAAGCGAGTAGGTACTGTACTCCTGTACTCTGGTATTGGAAAGCTCGATTTACTAGCTGCTTTTTTAAATTTTTATTTTACATATTCATTACTCATATTCGGCCCAAGTAAGGGGACCACGATGAGCCACCCAGAAACCTGGCGTGGATTCATCGAAGGCCATTCACTTACTAGCTGTTCAAGGCTATCGAATTGACTTTATGTGCGTACCTATGAGAGCGATGCTTGCCAAGGCTTTGCCGTGTCGAAAATATGATATTTGCCTTCACCGAAGAGAAGGGTTATTGTTATGATGTATAGATCGGAGGAAATGACCAGCTACCCACGATATGAACACCACGGTGAACGCAAATATTATATTTATTCGATCGATGGAATATTGCCACCTCCCCAGAATCTAGCCCCTGAAAATATGGCACCTACAGTATGGGGCTTATTATGCTACAATTGACATGTGAGCGTGCAATTCCAAATGCCCTCCGACTTATCACCGCAATGTTCGGCAGTTCTATATCCGCTTAACCCATATAATGGCATTAGTAGATGCAACTCTTCCTATGTATCCTAATTCAATTCCCGGCTTTGGGTATATAAAACCAGAGTATCTCACCGGTAAACCAGCTATCTCAACTCAGGGACATCTCAGCCGTTTCCAGGCCGAATAACCTGAAAGGTTAAAATAGGTATATGGTTTGTTGTAAGGCGGAGGGATTTGGGTTGGTGGCCGTTGCTGGGTGGCAGTCGGTCTTTGGTGAGCTACTCCACTTCTGATGGTCTGTCAGCCGTAACTAGAAATAGCGGGATCCGATCGACAATAATCTATCGGCTAGGCGTACCACATTAGCTACAGGTAAATCTCGTGCTATTGGCACTGCTAAGAAGAGAGCATTTTCATTAAATCCCTAAGCGAACTGTGCTGAAGCATCACCCGCGATGACTGTTGTTTCCCCCACCGGTGCCCAAAATATTTCAGGCCTCCATAAGCATCAATATTCCACCGAACACAGGTAGGTGCATTATTAACTACTATTCCGTGCAACTGGTAATATGTTGGGAAGAAATGTGACTACTCTACCAGTTTGTCGGGAGCGGGCCAACGGCCTCGAGATGAGACAGAGCTTACCAGGATGGTAGACAAGGATTCTAAATTACTGTATGAATAAAGCTAAGATGGAGTATCAATATTAGTTAGGTACAATCTAGGAAGGCACATACGAGCACTGCGTGTTTAAAATAAAAATTAAAAATATGATGGAACCTCAATAAGCTGACTTCAGCTAATAGTCGACTGACTTGAAGCCTCTATTGCCTGTGCTGACGCTTCTCCTGAATAGGGCCTTGTGCTCGTGGGCATTTAGCAGTGTTTTCAGATGTAGGACATGTCGCTTTGGAGGCATGATGAGCTTGATGAGAAATGTGCTCGATGAGCAGTCCGTATACCTAGGTGGTGGTGGTGTTTGTGTATAAACACCGGAAGGTTGAGATCTAGGTTTACCCTACTGGCGCTAGAACTTTCTGGCTCTACCATAACAATTCCTTCTTATTCGCGATCGATACCCATAGCGAATCTGGTCGGAGCCTTTTGCCTGTCTTACCCGAGGTTACTTTCTTATACATTATTACTTTCTTGTCCGCGAGTTCTTACGGTAGTTTGTGCGTAGCTTACTTTTCCATACCTAACAAATTTAACTTACATAGACAGTTCTATCCTACAATAATTTACCCAGTGTTCTATCCTACCATAAATACAGATGATTATATACTTGTGGAAATCGGGAAAGCTACGGAGCGGGGGCCTTGGAGGCTCTACCAAGATTCTGTTTTTGAATAACTGATATGTCTCTCTGGGGGAACAGGTGGCTGTCTTTGTAGAAAATTGTAACATTTTTTCGGTAACATAAGTTACAAGACTTTGAGCCAATATCCTCAACAGAGGGGAATACAGGCGAGATAGTTAAGAGGGTAAAGACTCCTAAGAGAGATCACAAGAGCAGAATATGACTGGGGGTCCGCATTGATGGGCTCGGGGTGGGCTTGCTGGGTGAGACTTGCTTGGTGGGTCTTAGATGAGCCTGATCATTCCCACTGAAATTCCACGCAGGAATAATAGAGTGAGGTTATGGGAGAGGGAAGAAGGAGGGGAAGGGAGTAAGTATGGATGAGAGAGCAGAAACATCGTCATATGTAAATTATTTATCAGATGCAAGTTCGGGTGGCTTCAGGCCAGACCCCTAGGGATTCTTTCATGAGTAGCGTCGGCTTTATGTTTGTAGCTGAATGAGGACACTCGCGGTGAATTTCCAAATCGTTACTGGGATATTTGTAGTAGTAAATCCGGTGTCGTTTGTCACTTCTTTTGGGGCTGCGCGGTTGAATGACAAACTAGTATCACTAAGGCCTAGAGAGCAGGCTCTTTAGATGAAGAATTGGTTGGTACTCCGTACTATATCGTTTCATTCTCGACCTGAGCTATACATGACGTGCAAGACAAAACCAAATCCAGAAGACATACAAGACACCCAAGCTCACTAATACATTTCTTAATCATCCTCAATCTAGCCACTGTGACCTTCAACCCAAGCATACCCCACCAACCTGTAGCAGTTCATATGCACCATTTCGACCGTACGCAACAGCCGCATCTCGTTTCGAGATACCCCAATTTATATCACTAGGGGAGTTCACAAACGACACCAGCCCTGGATAATTCAGCTCTTCGAGTCACACTTCTTCAGTATATTCTTCAGCTCCGAGGAGTAGTCGACCAGCAATCCGCATGAATCCGCAGCCTTCTTAAGGTCAGAGCAACAACAGCCGGCTGGGTAGAGTGCGGCTTTTTTGCAAGCAAGTCTGTCGATCCTCTGGTAATAACACGCCCCGCCGAACATGTCTTTGATGGGAATATCTGGATTGGCTGCTGGTACTGGGTTTGCGGCAACCAGCGTAAGGACGAGGGGAGCGAGGAGGGTAGGAATAGTGAGTAGCATTTTCAATTCGTAGGTGTTTTTTCAAATTCGAACGAAACGAAAGCTTGTGAATTCGGTGGTTGGTGGGCTGGCTTTGATATTGAGATGTGAAATAGATATCGCTTAATTGGAAGCACTGGGCCTCCTTTATATATTCAGCCGCGCTCAATCCAGTCTCTTCATGCAATTTCTTTTACTAAGCGGTAGGCGACTCATTGTTTGGGGCTCGTTAGGAGGTACGTAAGCGCATAAACGAAATTTAAACATCTTACCTCAGATCCCTATATAAACCTGATTTAGCTGCGACGTCGACCGAAACCTGATCTAAAGAACCAGTAAGCAAGCTCATAGATTCAGGTAGCTAGCAGCGTGTTCTGGTGAACAACTTGCGACGAATTCGCCGGCACTCATGTAAGTATGGAGAATCACCGACATCAACTTCCAAGGACTGAGCGATTACGAGAACTCAACAACCAGGACCACCCCGACGTCGGCTTTTGATTTATTTTACTCAGCGCGCTCTCACGAGCAA
>Ga0307511_10001893_pt1 | contig 21971 bp, 20 predicted proteins | sample 13_EM_MG_FD_200266 | JGI IMG/M metagenome (GOLD analysis project Ga0307511, IMG submission 200266) | Populus trichocarpa ectomycorrhiza microbial communities from riparian zone in the Pacific Northwest, United States - 13_EM | ecosystem: Host-associated > Plants > Roots > Unclassified | place...
ATATGAACAAGACTTCCCCAAATTTTGAGCCCATTTAGCCTATGGATGGCTGAGCTATGCGGAAAACCCGCGAAAGCCGGCGTGCGCCACTTCCCGGTGATGAGCCGTTTCCCCGTGATGTATGGTAATCCACTTCCTCCTTGTTCCCATAACATTGTCCTATCCTCCTGTACCTCTCTAGATCGTCTCGCACCTCTTTTCTGCTCGTACTTACTACATAGCGATAGTGTAGGGAGGGGAGGGGACTGTGCCTCTTTTGTGCTGCCTTACCAGACCTTGTCTCTCGTTTACACACGCACGTACCTAGGTAAGGCCTATCTTCACATACTAGACGAATGCGCATCGACAATGTGGAGACTAGTGCCTGGGATAAGGGACATCGCAGAGTCTTACGTGAGTGATCACCCCATACTTTGGAAATCCAAAGCCTTTCCACACCTATGATCGCAGGTGTCAACCACAGCCACTGTTACAATAAGTCTTAGATGAGAAACGCAAGGGTTGCTCGTGACATTCACCTGATCTCGTGCCACATTCAACGGACTTGTGGTACTAGTACAAGTTTAACAAATCATATGACTACAGTCTGTATTACCTTGAGGTTCGGGTTGATTGGTGTACGAGCGTTGTACTCCTTGTAGATAGGTGAGGAGATAAGTTAGGCGATCAACTTCTTTGCGTATATGTTGACACCTGCCAGATCTCAGCTTACGTCATATGGTTCAACTTTACCTTCCTAACAAGCCGGTGAATACCTATTTTCATTATTTTTTCAAGTCATGGTAGTCTCCACTTGACTATTAGATAGGATCAAGGTCTGCAGCAATGTAAATCGGCTTTCTCGGTAAAGTTGATGTGGAAGCTTATAGGCACACTTAGTGACCACACAAAGCTAAAAACTTCGATTGATACAGTTTTTATACATGACTGTACATCCGATGCTTAAACAAGAAACTATTGAACCAATATGAAAGCTCGGACTCTGAGTGGGCTTGCTCGCAGTCAATGGGGAAAATTTGAGATTTTTCCTGTTTTATTCAAGGGTTATTTTCCCCAATATCAAAATATTGTGATGTTCCGTCAAATACGAGCATAACTGTGCACTGGTTATGTATCTCATAATTGGGCTTTGCAGAATTCTGTTTGAGTAAATATATTTGAACCAGTATATGTTTACGTACTGTTGGGGAGTGTAACCACTAGGGCAAAACGTGACCACTGGGTGCTAGTATTGCCTAGACGCCAATTATACTTTACACTAACGCTTGCTTGTACCTTGGGGATTGCAAGCGAACAAACTTAAACCCCAAATTCCAACTTGGCCATTCTGTTGTAGCTGTATATAAAGTGCACGGAATCCCCTCCTTTCGAACCACAAAATTGTGCCAAAGCCGCACTCGGCACAGCCATTACCATACGCTTCGGTTCTTGGTTCTTGAAAGCAAAACTTAATCGAACTCACCGCAAGCAACTAAACATCAAACTCTCAACGCCAACAGTCACCACACTTCAGAATAGATACACCTTACATACCTGATATACATATGGCCTCCAACGACCAGGGTTGTCATCAAGGCCCGACCGAAATCAAGACCCTTCAGGACAGGCTCCTCGCTTACCTTTCAAAGGATCTTTTTGACCATGATGTGAGACAAGCCGGGTTCTATAGCACTCTTGATCTCGAAACCGATGGGTTCTACTATTGGAAGTCCAGTAAATGGACCCCGGATAGATCAGCTGATCATCTTGTCAAGTATGGACCATTGACAAAGGAATCTATCGATGCCTTGATCTCTGATCAGGTGGTGCGTTTGTCTCCAGGACTTCTAAGCTCTCTTGAAACTGGGGAGATAAGGATGTGGCTTCGGTTGTCTGGCACTCCGGAAGAACCAGGCAAACTTAGTCTCCACTGGGTCACGCAAAGCAAAGAAGAGGTTCTTAATCACAGAGTTCCTGCTGTTGAAAAAGAAGACCAAGATCTCACCCTAACTCTCACAACCTATCTGAACAACAACAACATTCTCACTCCTTGCAGCAAGGGCTATCCCACCAGCTATTTTGGCAATCTCAATGGCTACTACTTGAATACGGTTGTGGAATGGGAAGGATCAAAGAAACGCAGGAGGTTTTATATTCGTGGGGCCCAAGACTTAATTTACCAATTTCCTTTAAGAAGGAAGGATTTTGTCAGAACTTTGGAAGCTGGGGAGGTTAAGATTGATCTTGTGCTAGAGGACGACACCGCCGAGGCAACGGGACCCCGAGTTTGTCCCTGTTACAAAGGGCCAATGACGGGAAAGCATGTAGCTTGGAAGATTGAGTGGCCTGTCCCTGCGGAGGTGGATGTAAAGCCTGGGGATGCGAAGGCTGGGCATGGGAGCGCCCATGGGTGGGTAGTGAATAGTGCGAAGAATAGGAAGCAGCGCAAGGGAAAGCGCTCATAGCATGCACATCCCAACATTCCGGTCATCATGCATTCCGTAATTAGGTAAATACGCTTGGGTCTTTCTGTCTGTTGAGGGGGTTTTTATGTATCACGACTGTTTCAATAGTTTCGGCTCTGCCATAAGTAATTGTTTCACCATGTTTATAATTGTAACAAAATACAAAAACGGGCTATGGCCAGATTATGTTTCACATGGTAATTAGATGCTGTTTTGCTCAGTAATATAATTAGGTGAAAAGGAATTTTTGGTACATAAGTTCCCAATTTCTGGCCGCCGAACCGAAATTTCCTCGATTGGCTGTATACCAAAAAGCCAGGGAATTAGGCGGTTGGCAGACAAAATGGAAATCTTATCACACAAGACTTACGCGAACAGCCAAGTCCACAAAACAAACAAAACACCAGCAACTCCCACAGAAGCGCACTAACCACAGCCCACACTAACAGATCCCCGACACATCTGCTTGTAGAGGAACACCCCAGAATACCCACCCAGCGACCGTCAACATGCCTAGGGCCACCAGTGCAAGCGACGGCCCCTCCAGTCGCCCTCCACGCCAGCAGGCAAGCCACTCTTCATAATCGGCCGAGAATCCTAGCGCATCCTACAAAGCGCCCGAATCCCACCCGGACAGAGCCACCGCGAGGGGCGTTCAATGGATCGTCTCCCAGAAAGGCATGCCTCGCCACCCAGCAGGCCTCCCCATCAACCGACAGTCATCGTATCAATCTTTGCAGTCGCGTAAGCTGTCTACTCGGGCCACACACAAGTCCCATAGGACAGCCAATGACACCACTTCGACCCCCGCGAGACTATACAGACACCGACGACGAGGAGGAGGTGAGGGGCTTCACAGCGATTACCGACGCCCACCCCATCCTCCCCGGCGATGCCTACGGGACGCCACAGAGGGCATTTCGTCAGAAGACTCGCCCCGCACAGGCAGACGCCACGGATCCCATATCAGGTCCAAATCATCTCCAGTATCCCCAAACCCTGCCCCAGCGCCTCCCCCACCTCCACCACCGTCCTCCACCCCCGGCTCAGTGCAATTCCGGCTCCCATCTCGGCTCCGGCCTCAACGCGCTACAGAACGAATGTGGGAGCAGCTGGATCCACCACAGAAACCCCGCAGGACACACAACAACGCCTCGAGTCCCTCCCGTCAGCGCCGCCCCCACAGGCCAGAGTAACAAGTCAACAACTCGACGGCCTCGTCATGTTCCAGCGCACGGACCACGCTGCAATCCAGATGAACTGAGATGGAGCAAACGGAACAACCTTCAGCTTCGACTCCAAGGTGGACCCCTTCGACCACTAGATCAACCACCTGCAGGAGACCTGGGCGCTTCATGATCACAAGCTTAGGGCCGACATCCTGACCACCCTCGCAGACGTCCACCAATCTCTGACACCACGGCGAACCACGCCCCCCTAGGTCCTCCCCCGGCAAGCATAAGATCTCTAGGGCGAATCAGCAACGGGACAATTCGAAAAATTACCTACCAAACTAGAAACAGTCTCCCTCATATCTTCACATCTCCAACGCCACCAGCTGACCTAATTGACCGGACAGACCTAATGGGTACAGAAATAGACACCGCTTTACCAATCGCTGTCCGGCACGACCAAAGCGTGGACCGGGCTACAACCCCCGGGAGGACCTCTGCCGCCAACAGCTCCGCCGGCTCGGACATATGCGGAGGCAGTTACCGAGGCAACAGTACCCACGTAGAGCCGGACAGAATGGAAAGGGAAAGAATCTCCAACAACGGCGCAGGCCCGTGGAACCAACACCACCATCAGGGCAGATCAACAGCGGAAAGGCGAAAAGAGAGAGGTAAGTAAAGTGTCAGAACAGAAGCATCAGACACCACCAAAAGACCCAACTCAATCACCACAACCTTCACAAGCAAGAACCCAAGGGCTGGCAATGCACACGGCTCCACTCCATTACGCGCCGGGCATGATGAAACGGTGGATTGAGGAAGACAAAAGAGGGGTGGAGATCATGGGAATCAGATGTCTGTTGAAAGAATACGGACCGGAAAAGGTGGCATCCATTCTGGTCACCTACTTGAAACCCGCGGAGCACATGCGGGAGTTAAGGATGAGCAGGAAGCTGTTCCGCACCACACGATATGTCTAAGACCGAGGCAGGCAGGACAAGGGCAAATATCCAATGATAACGGAATCACACACGGTATGACTAGGACTACGATAGACAAGCGCAGGAGGGTCCAGTGATGACGGAATCATAGTAGGCAGGGGGAAGTGATTAGGGAATGGGAAACATCCCTCACAACGAGGGATTTTGTGTTTTTTCGGGGATAACATTGTCTACTTGTGTGGGAAGCTTGGTCGCAGCAATACGACCTGGAAAGATACGGATGCGGGTTTCTTGCTTTCCACTTGAGCTGATCTTACGTTGGGGTTTATTCAGTCGGGCATGTTTGTTTTTCTACTGGCACGAGATTATTTGTTTCTCCACTGAACGAACTTACTTGTTTCTCCCAGGGGTATCTGGTCTTGTACCTAGCGATAGGTCAGGGAATGCCCTTGAGCTGGACATTCCAGCCTTGTCTTGGTTATGTGTTTAGCATCAATACTAGTACTGATTTACCAAAAACAAAAGGGAGTGGTGTGGAGTCTAGCGAGCTAGATAAGGGGACAACATAATATGGATGCTGGCGTCACGGATGGGTGTTAAGGATTGTGTTGTAGTCAGTGCCAATACCAGACCATGGCGTTCCTCCTTACATTCACATTCTTCTAGCCATACGATGTAACTCATCTTCCTAAACACCCTCTTCTTTGAAACACCGTTCTATCTCTCTGTTCATTTCCACAATCCCGCACTACCTACAGTTTCGGATGGTCCGTGTCTATAGGCCAGAACGAGGCTAGAGGAATAGGTTGATGCATCTAGATTCTTATGGAATACATGGCAATGTTCATACAGCTTTTGCAAAGAATTAAATCACGACTTTAGGCACCTTGCTGGTTTCTCATGGTTAGTCTGGGTCCACTGATGACCTGGGATTCCAAGGCTGGTTTTTAAACAAACACCCCACTGGTATCTTCCTCATCGACCACCCAGATATACAAAGCCGAGGAACATGAGATATGCCCAGATAGAATCCATGCAACTGAACTACACTACCTGAAGTATGAATTGTGCCACAGCTAAGAATCTCCCGTAAACTATGTGCTTCAGGATAATTCCTTGTTCTTGCCACGAGATCGGAAAAGCCACCGAAACTCTCTTGTCGTTATCCCCAAAAGTCGCTTGAAGTAAGCAGATGGTGTCGACGGTGAGGGGGCCTCGCAATCATTGCTATACTGGGTATTTAGACCAGCTGACGTTGTGATATGAGATTTTCCAAGTGGGGGTGGGTCCTGGGCTTCGAGCTCGCCAGGTCGTGGCGTAGTTTCCATAGGTGCAAACACCACAGTCGATTCTTCGACAACTGAAGCATTGGTAGCTGTTTGAACGACTGGCTTTGGCACCTCTTCAACTCTGTGATGGGTACCAATATCCGGCTCTGTGACACCTAGAGCATTCGCACTTGGTTGAACATCTGAATTCGTCTTCTCTTTAACTTGCTGAGGGATATCATCAACCTCCGCTTGTGTATTCTCAACTACCTCGACTCCTCGTTTGAACCACTCAAACTCCAATAACTCTTCCGGAGTTGGCCTGTCCGCCGGGTTGTATTGCAGCATTGCACGCAGTAATTCTCCTAGTAAGATCATGTCGGCCTCAGTGGCATCTGGGGGTTGGTACTGGAGAACCAAATGTTCCAAAGGTGGGATATGCTCTGGGACATATCCTGAACTTTGGTCAAAAAGACGGAGTGTTCCATCCGTAGTAATACGCCGCGAGAAGTTGGGCCATTTGCTACTCAAAGCTGGGGGCAGCGGCCCTATAATCTCCACTATCTGGGCCAGACATTCATCCATCAATTGCTCACGACTTTTCCCAAATTGATAAACGTTGATTAGACATTGTGAGGTGACGACTTGATATATCTACAGGAATCATCAGTTATGGATCTTTTTGGTAAGTTCTACAGGTATTGTACATTTAGGGTGAAGAAAGAATGGGACGTTGTGCCAATGCGGTATAGGAGAAGAGCAAACTCACCACACAGCCAAGGGCCCAGATATCTATCTTTTCATCCCATGTGTCACACAACCAGCTTTCAGGTGCCCTCAATGCTACTGGTGTCACTGGTCGCTCATTGATATTGGAACTCCAGAATGCTAACACAACATGTGAGCAAAATCCCCTATTATGACCAATGCACTTGAAGGCTAGGCACTTACCTGCACCAAGGTCTGATATTTTGACAGTAAGCTCCAGGTCACACTTTGCAAATACGGTGAGCGGTTGAGGCGCAATAAGATACATTGGAGCTGAAGGTGGCAGATCAGTTGATCCATCCCGCAGCTTAACAGTTTGCATACCTGGTGACTGTTCATAGTTCGGCAGGCCGTACTCCTGTTGCGTATGCATCTCTTTTGGTTGGCGCGGGACAACCTTGGACTCCGGAAGCTGTGAAATATCTGGTACAGTGAAGAGTATATTTCCGGGTTGAATATCTGGAAGCAATTATGACATGAGCATATTCCAAACCGAGCAACTGCAGTAATGGAAGTAATCTCATTGGGGGGAGTCGCCTCTAAAGGTAGTAGCTTTTTCTGTTTCTTTTGTGAATCATTACTTATCTAGCTAGGTAGCCCGTGGAAAGTGACCATATCCCCTCTATGGAGTAGGAGTTCACTAGAGGCCATAAACAATGGTGCTTTAAGAGGTGGAATACGTACCCCCGTGCGTTATTCCTTCGTTGTGAAGAAAGCCAAGACCCTGCAATGTTTGCCTGCAAATCAATTTGCTAATATTGATTGAATATATATATTCCCAGTGTCCTAAGTCATCGTATTCGTCTGGCCCAAACCACACCTCGAACTTTGAGTTATTGTACAGCATATCTTGGATGTTTGGCCCCATGAGTTCAAGGACCAAACAGCAATGAATACCGTTTGGACCACTAAAATTGAATGAATCTAGCAACCGTGCAGCATGTTCCTTGCCTGGGACTGCAGGATGAACTCGGGAAATGTGGTTGTAAAATTCTAGCTCTTTACAATTCTCTGAGAATTTTGCCCGGAGAACTTTCATGGCAACGTAGGTATTATTACTAGTAAAAGTTAGGCAATGTGGTAGTGAAACTGGGGCAGAGGTTTCGGATACTTCATATCTCTTGCCAACCACACTGTCGAGAATGACCCATATCCAATTTTCTTTAGAATTCGATATGTATCATTTTTGAAGGTATCACCAAGCAATACCGGATGATATCCACCAAGCTTGTACGCTTGCACCGATTCCGCGGCTAAGTCACAGTCCAGGTAAGACAAAGTGTCCTCATCACCCGCGATCTTAACATCAGCATCGTCTCCTGTAGTCATATCACTATCTGGCTCTCGATAGGGAATGTGGGTTTCTGTGTTTAACTACTTGACCTTTGTGCGGGGCGATTGTTTGAAGTAAACTGGGTATCGAGCCTAGCCGCTGGGGGATTATCTGTATATCAGAATATCAGTTAAACTTGCATTTGATTACAATCAACCCATTTCTTTGTCCAAAGCCGCCCCAAAAGCACAAAGAGGAAGTCCCACCTTGGCGTCTTATTACTCGGTGACACCGAACGGTATGCACAAAAGGTACCGACCGATCGCGAGGGGGATTCTAATATTAATACATCTGGTCAGCATGATCTACCTACTCTACGTCGGGTCACTTTCATATGGAGTGAGTACGTACCCTGAGTGCCGTGGCTTTAGCAGTGGTGGCATCTCCCTCATTAGTCCCGAATTTGCGGTAATATTTAGAGCAACATGTACTTCGCTCAAGGAGTCCAGCGAGCAAGCTAATTGGGTAGAGCATACTTGGGGGCTGTTTATGTGAATTTTGTAGGTGCACTCCTCAAAATGTGATGTACCGCTTGTTGGGATATAGAGGGAAACTGCATTCTCCGCCGAGAAACATTCATCCCCGGTTTCGTGCAATTGTCTATGCTAGTGCTCTGATACTTAATAAGCGCTTCTCGCGTCCCCAAAGTCTTTGCTTGATAGTGTTCTGGCGGGCAACAACATATATAAACTCCAGACAAATTTGTTAATTGATACGTACAAAACTAGATATCCGGAGAAACAAGAACCTCGTGCCAATGGAGAAGCAAATAAACAAATAGCCCCATGTCAGGAGTAAAACACTCTTCAGCACGAATACAAATTCTCGGTAGAGAAATAGCAATTTCAAGAGAAAATCCCTAACCTTCCAGCGCAATTATCCCCGAAAAAAACTAGAATCTCTGGTTATGCAAAATGTTTCCCTCCTCCCAATCACTTCCCCCTGCTACGGTGATTCACGCCAGCGTAAAAATCCCATTCTGCGCGAGTAGACAACTCTATCCCCGATAAAGCGTGAAACCTCTGGCTGAAGGAAGTGTTTCCCCGTGCCCATGGCCCCAATCGCTTTAGAAAGCTCGCCATCATGGCCCCTCCTATGCCCGCCCCTGCTGGTCATGGCCCCCTCACCCCGACCTCCCACGTATCCTCATCTGTTCCAATCGTATTCTGTGGGGCGGAGAGGTCCCCTTCCCATGCGAAGCTGACCGCTGATGTCAATACTTTTCTTCATGTAGATGACCAGGGACAATGCCAGCTTCCCGACCCTTTCGTTTTTTCTTGTACCAGCCTTCGGATTCAAGGATTTAGGTTCTCCCTGTATTATCCTCCTCGATCAAGCGGCGCATCCTGATCTGGCTTGTACACTGTTGGCACCCCATTAAGAACTATGTATGATCTGTGCTCCTGTTGGTGACTCCCGTCGTGTTGGTGTTATTTTTAGTGAGATGTGTCGTTGTTGCCGGGGGTTCTTTACCTTTCCATTTCTCCTTGCCCTTCCTTTCCGTCCGATGCCGGTGCCTGTGTGGCTGCCTCCGCATAGGTTCGGTCAAATCATATAGATCCCCGCTGAGCCGACTGTGGGTATAGACCTAGGAATCAAAACAAAAACATAGATTTCCCGGCCCAGCAAACTCAGAGTAACTCTATCTGACCACGATGTACCAGATATCCCACATACAAATATTATTATGGATCAAACCTTTACTTTTGGTTTTCCTAGAAAATTATATATCATCGAAGTGAACAGCAGCTGCGGCTTTGATTTGATTTGGTGATAATCCCCGACAAAAATACCCCGTTGCCGTATTTTTGGTAATGAATCCTTCCACGACTATATCAGCTGGTTTTGCTAACAACCCCTTAGACCACCACTAGATCGGCGAACCTGTTCTCGTTTAGCCTTCCCTCACCCCCCAACGCCACCCCAACCCCTATGTAATCAACTCCCTCCTGGCTGTATCTATCGTCGCCCGAACCTTTATCGGAGGGGGGGGCGTAATCGTATTCCGCAACTATAGTTTGCTCAAAGCGAGAGTGCCACACATTGCGATACTAAACATCACCGATCCCTTGTGATAATTCCTTACTGATGGTTGCCTTAAGCTCGACTGTGATTGACTGCGGAGGGCATGACATCGAGGCTGCCAGTGGATGCTGCTTTTCTCAGGTGGGGTGTCGCCGGTGGAGCTTTGGAGGCGGGGGGGTTCAGGTTGAACATGTGGAAGTCCTCAATAGGGGCAGTGAAACATGTTGTGCCGTGCGGTGTGATTGAACTGTATAAGGTTTTGTGGAAGCTCTGAGAATAGACGCCATAGAGAAAGGGAGTAGAGGAGATGTGAGGAGGGTCATGAAAGAAGAGTAAATACTATTCCCCGAAGTAGCTAACCTGTTTCACAAAAATATCCACGATCCCATGTCCTCATACCCACGCATTCTAGGTTCCCCCCCCCCATGTGCGTACGTGCCATACATGCAGATGCGCACAAATATTCTCTAGTCTCAGTCAGTATGAGCCTCAGGAACCATAGGTCCACAGGCACAGAGGAGCAATGTTTCTCATGTATGTCCCAAAGATACTCCTGGCACTATCGTGTCCCCCCCGCAACGTGTCACATATGGAAAAAGCAGATATACTCACTTCCCAATTGGTCTCTGGAAAACTCAATTTGATACCCCTGGAGCCGCCTCCCTAAGCATATGCCTTCTCATCAACTACTGCCGCCAGTGAATTGTCTCTCATAGTACCATGACTATGACTCCATTTAGGCAGTTGAATTCTGATTATTGAACCTTCACCCAATCGTATACGTAGCCACCTTCACCCTACCCCTGTAAAATGTGTCCCATAAGTCGGCTACACTGAGGGAGAATACAGTCGAGAAGAGGGTAGAGCGTACAGGTAACGGCTATGGGGGAATCGAGGCGCGGTAATGCCGGGTGTAGTTTCGCGGGTTGATGGAGGTGAGGGTGGGGGTGACGGTGGTGGAGTGCGGGTAGTCAATGTGCCTCAGTTGGTTCTGGGTGTTTGCTCGCGGTGGCAGGGCAGACGATTGTTTTGGATGTCGGGGAATGGTTTTGTGGCTGAGGATTAGAACATGGTGTGCGACTGAGGAGTGGGAATCATTGCTACCATTCTAGGAGGGTTCGGATCCATTCATAGACCCGGTCATCATAGATATCGCCATTTGATCCATTCCCTGCACCGCTTTCTCGACCTGTCGGTGGGGATTTCCGCATTCCCAGCATATCTTGTTTACAAAACCCCCTTCCCCTCTCCCATTCGTTTTGGGGGGCCCTGTCGAGTGCTCTTCTTAGCGTACATAATTAATTTCGATTCCTCATGAATCAGTAGATAAGCATTGAGTCCCAGTATCTTCTACCACATTGCCCATATACAATGGAAACCTCAATACCGTTGATTTGGTGACGACTTGGGTTAGGGCCCATATTGCACCCTTCTCCGAGATCCTCGCGAGACGCTTGTTCTGCAGCAATCATAAAAGTTAGCTATACACTTTTAGCAGCGGAGGCTGCAATCACAACACAAACAATTTTCATGTCAGAGAGTTAAGGGGAACCTGTACTGGGAAGCTTGCCGGAGGCTTTGCTACATTCGTGGTATCGACTAGCGGACCCAAATCTTCTGTCGTTGTAAAGATTACATCGGAGATGGTCAACGCAATTCAATGACTTGAGACATTCTAGGTTCATGCTCTGCTACTGGAAGCAGAAAGAGAACAAATTCTAAACTCTTTTGAGTTCTTCGCTGACAAAGCAAGTCCCCCCCCGCTAACCATTCGTCGCTCCCGCTTTGAAGCTACTCAAAAGTCTGTGGGACAACGCTGGTTTACACAGAAGGGGAAGAACGAAAAGAAGTACAAAGGGATACTATAAATCAGAATAAGAAATATCCATGTGTATTCTCTGATGGGTGTTTTGAAGATTTTGTCCGGGATGAGAATTTCATGGCAGGTGAAAGCAAGAGTAGCAGACGACACTCTAAATGATGAAGCAAAGGCAATTCTGCAAGAAATGCGTCGGAAGTCTCAACTACGAGAATGTTCATAAATGAACTCGGTTTCTGCCCTTACATTATGAGTCACTGAAGGTATCCCTGAGACTTAGCCCTTGGATGAATCCACCCTTGTCTCTTTGGAGGAAAGCCCTAGTTCGAGTCACCAACCACACTCGATGTACTCTTGATTACGGGTTTTTTAATCCGCCGCGGGAAGGGCTACATTCTAACCTCTATAAATGCATCGATTCCGTCAGGACAGTTTTGATGCATTTAGGCCAGTTAGACCGGAAGTGAGAAAAACAACTGATATTTCACTAGATACATGATATCCCGAGTCCGTATTTACCATGCGACTATCCAATCCACCCTCCTATTGCCTAAGCTACTTCTCAAGGTGGGACAGTCGCTTGCATTTCATATTGAGCTCTCACAACTGGTGAGTGACGGAAAACATGGAGCGCATAAGGGATGCTCTATCCTGCGGAATGGCAGTACAGGGTGCAACTCAGAGGATGCAGTTTTTCGTGAGATGTTAGACGCTAGCGCTAACAAAAAACTCATCGTTATAGCGGTTCGACTACAGTAAAAATTCTGCATATCTGTGCGCGGCTAAGCCTAGCTGGTGCGAGCTAATTATAAGACACACCTGTCATACAAGGCGTCAATTCTTCTTGCCACCTAGCTGTAAATATACAATCTGCGACATTAGTACAGCTGAGATGCCTTGGAGTGAGCGGAGCGGTGGAGCGGTGGAGATGAATTGAAGCAGCGGAGATATACTGAGGGTGAAATGGGATAAAAGCTATATGTATATATTGAGCCATAAGCTCTCAAGCACATTTTCAAACAACTTTATTCTACAGTATGATGCAGCAGATATTCTTTGATTTACTATTGAAATTCCGAAACTGCTCCGCTACCGTGATGTTGATGCAACAGAGGGCGATTATGACATGAGTTTTGGGTAAGAGAAATACTTTCTCAACTACATATGCATGACATCTATGTGGGGCGAGAATAAGCCAAACAGCTACGTGGGGCATGTCATACAGGATGAGCATATGTTCATGCAACCAAAGAGTCCATCTATGTATAGATAGGAGGCCATATGCCGCGGATGTAGACGGAGAGCAAAAATATAATTTATCCTTCTACTCATATCTCAAGTCTATGAAATCTATTCTTCCGCTCATAGCATAATATTTCGATGGTAAGATGTTGGCTGGCGTATACTTACAGCCAGAGCAAGGAGATATAAAGATTTCTCTGGCTATTAAGGGAAAGCGTGTGAGATAAGAGGTCGCAAGGAAGACCCCGGCCGTATATACCGAGAGCACTAGTACGTAGTCACCTCGTCGTCAAAGCCTCCAGTTTCTGCTTGACTTCGCTTTACTCAACAACCATAACTCCAAATTTACAGTAAAACGTGCGGAGCGGTCTGATTAACTTAGATCCAGCCGGGTTTCCGGCTGGCTCATCCCACCATCAGGGCTACATATCAGTACTACATATTTAAAATAAAAAATATCAATAACTCCAAATGCAATTCTAAAAACTTGAGATACTCCCGTGCAATCTAGTTTGGTCAGCCCCCAGCAACACAGTTGCCAGGTTATTGCGCATCATAGGCACTCTCCCTATGCCAATTATTACGGAACAAGTGGAAGTTTTTGATTGGGATCCTAGCTTAACACTTTGCAGAAAATATTGTTAGTTTAACAACTACTACATGATTATGCAAATACCACAACAACCGTCACATACGAATACCGTTGCACCTGCTGTGCGCCGGGGCGATGTAAACGTATACGGAACCGATGCCAGCATGAACAAATAGACAAGCCCAGGTCGCATAGATTGTGTATCTACTATAAACCCCTCCCCTACCGTCCACATCTCCACCTGAATGGTGTCCACAGGGTTGTTAATGACATTTACATGTGCTCCCACTAGGAGTGCTGTCGGGATACCACTTCGACAGTCTTTGTGTTCAAGATAGGTTGCGGTACCATATTCTAATGACAGCGAGATTGTATTTACGTTATACTGATGTGCCTCGCTACCTCCACTCTGTACTTAATGTTGAATTGTTGTAACATGTAGTACCATCCCTCAACAGCAGGTCATCATGCTTGTTCAGGTTAGCCGGGACCCTAGGTATTCAATATACCTACAATTGCAATCTCGCCCGTGATTAGTCGCGCACATGTGAGATCGTCCCTCGTGCAGGAGGCGCGGCACGTGCAGGAGGCGCGGCATAGACTAATTATGTCCAGTCCGGGTGTTTTTCTTTAAGCGGAGAAACACAAGGGTACCTAGCGGTGACTGTTTTATCCTGTATTCTTGTCGACAGCGAGTGCACGGCTGGACGGCAATCTCTTTGACAGCTGAGACTTGGATATATGCCTCTTCCGAGGGGCTTGTGCAAGATATATGCTATTGTTTCATTGGTCAGCATTTATTGTCAATGACTCAGTGGCCAAATGGATGCAAGCGTTAATCATAGCCCAGGCAGCAAGTACCGTATCATACAACGTACGACCACCAGAGCCTATCTCAAAGGGGGGATGCTGGCGTAGTTGGCAGTGCGCAGCTGGATGACCTGGGTGGGAGTAGGCGGTCTCTCAACAGGTAGGTTAGAACCCCCCTCCCCCCAAATGGTGCTTTCAAGGAGGAAATTCGGGGAGGTGGGGGGATGAGGCAAATACAGGGATATATGTACCTAGCACCAAGTAAGTCTCCTATTGTCGTTTTAGTATAGCTTGACTTTCTTTGGAACCCCTTTGTTAGATTAGTGCATGTGGCCGCTACACCACACCTGCACGCACATAGCGGTGTTGTTGGCCCAGCCCAGCCTCATGTAGTTAGACAGCGCAATAGGCGCACATACGGGGGTCGACCGCTCCCAATGAAGATTCCGTCAAAGGATCCAAGGCCGCTGCATAGCCTAAGGCTGATTAAGGCGTAACAGACTGAAAAAAAAAATGAAAAAAAAAACCTATCTCAAAATAGGCCTGGGCACGAGACAAGATGTCTCGAGACAAATTTTGTGAAAATATTTCATTGGTTGCGCCTTGCAGATCTTTGTGCAAGAGTGTGACAGCCTGTGAGACAGTGTGGCAACCTGTAAATAATAAAGGCTGCATGGGTTTTCTCCGCTCATTTTCTACAACTTCCGAGTACCTGCATCATTTGATTGTGATTGCGGTTGCTCGATGTCCTAAGTCTCGAGACTAGGCCCCGTATCGTCTCGAGACGTCTCGTGCCCACTCCTATCTCAAAATAGTATGTAGTACGACCTCCGCCAACCGATTTTATAAGCTTTCCCTTATATGCTTTATACGCTTTTGGCAGGCATTTACCTCGCAACTCCACGACAGCCTCCTAACTCGTCAGATCTATAGGTTGACCCAATTGGAAATAATACATGATTCCATCAGCCAAGGGTGGTCTAGGGTCAAAACCAACGTTCTTGCCAGCACCAGTCGATCCAGGAACATGGCCAATTCGTGAACAGACCTTTCTCTTCGCGAGCTGAATATATTCATGGTGTACGGCGGACTAGGTGAACAAAACCGCCACTTGGTTGCAACACACAACACAATCAGCACGTGCGCACTCAAACCACATCCATGAACCTGAACCCCGCCTATGGTACCTCGACTCTGCGACAGCCACAGCCACAGCAACAATAAGAATACGCAAAGACCAATTCCCAATCCAATGGCGCAAGTCACGGAAGGTTGTGCATGCCTCAACCGTATGCGCAACAAAACATCTGCGTCCCGTGATAATAACCCTATGGTAGCGACCTACCCCTGTGGTAGCAAGATACCCCATTCGCATAATAATAACTTCATGGCAGTGAGATACCGCATTCCCGTGATGATAACCCTAAGGCAGAGAGATACCCTATAGTAAAAATATACTCCCGACATACCCCTTCACGACATGATCACACTATGGCAGCGATATAAATCTATGGCCTTAGGCACTAATATGGACGGTTATTAGCACAATGATTTGGACGATACGGGGTTGGAATTTTGTATATGCTAGATAAATTAAGCCATGTTACAGAGTGCATAAAATGCAGCAATGGTAGTAGTAAGCGCAATGTGCGCAGCAGTATATGGGTGCGTATGCATCCTGCGTTGGAATAACAATGGAGATCAGTGCCATATCGTAAGAGACAGATCTGGGGTTCTGGAGGTCAATGAGATCTTTGAACATTTAGGAAGGAGATAATAATTCAGGCGTCAGCAGTGTGATTTGGGGAAATATTACGCACCGGTCAGGCAGCTATATATATGCACATCTCCTGTACTTAGATCTGGTTTTGAACACTTGAGCGAAGTTCTGTCTACTAGAATACTATTATCTTCACTTGAGAATTATCTCTTCCGCACGAACGTGCAACCAGTTAGGCCCGAGCCATCATAGAGCCACAAACATCTATATTCCGACAGATATTGCCTTGTCACAGGCTCGCCCCTAAAAATTGCGGCTTGTGCTTTCCGTATTCCCATTGTTGCTGTGACTGGCGCTGTCGCGGGGTAGAGGTAGCGTAGGTGGGGTTCACCTAGTCCGCCGTAATGGTGGGACTGGAACACCTCAAATAACAAAATATGTAACTAGGAACACCCTCCAAGAGAGAACTCTTTGGTGTATGGGATAGTAGCCAAGGCGCACACGCAGTATGGCCATGTGCGAGTGGATCAGGACTCTCCTGCCCGCTATTGTCAAACGGGCCATGTTGTGTTCTGTTCCAACACCTGGGTTGTGCCTAAATCGGATGGCCAATCTGCCTTCACTATATATACCTCGAACTAGTGCTACTTATAACTAATATTACGCTCCAGAGAACTTACTCGTAAAACATCAACCACATTAGTACACCGCACCAAAATACCTACCCATTCAGCACGCTTACAGAAACAAAGCTCTACTTACTTTTCTATCCTCATCCAAGTAGATAATTATGTCCCATTACGGACCACCCGCTGGAACCGGACCCTATGACTACAGACTGGCCCCAACCCCGATGGACTACGCCGAGAAACTCGTTACCTGGTTCAACTATCGGTCGTCATCCAACGCCCTTCCTATTGGCCGCAGAGTGCATGAGGAACTCGGGTCTATGGACTCATTAGCAACCAAACTGCAACAGGATGTAAACACGACTACCAGACGCTTGGATGCCGTCCGCGAAGCCCTGGTTATAGCAGTAGACATGGAGGCGACAGCGCTACCTCCACACCTTACTCCTGAGCTACATGACATTATCTATCAGACTGGTGCACACGAGGACGACCTCAGCCGACAACTGTCCGTGAATAGAGTACTTGTTGCGAGTTTGCAGGAATACATGGGGGAGCATCGTATGGGGCTCGGGACTGACCTCGTGCAGCATATCAGGGACGAAATTAAGAGAGCCTCGGCCATGCTCGATAATATCGAGAGAAATATTAAAGACTTGCAGGAGGAGCTCGATAGTACAATCGAGGCTCGGAAGTATTTTGACTGAGGGAGGATGTGTATACGCGGTGCAGGCACCGGTGCAATGTCACTTTCGATCCTTTTCATTCACTGTTGTGGAATTCTCAGCGCTGATGTATGTTTATGGATAACCGCGCTGATATACTGTATATACATAAATTGGTAGTCGGAGAGTTCAGCCCTGTAGTGGCAAAGATTCGTGTCGGAGCTATAGATTTATTTTGATATTACTGTCCATAGAGCGTTCCCGATCCGGTCGCCAGTTATCCCCCAAAACACACGTTTTCACGATTACCTCAATTGTGCAATACAAGTGCAAGCCTATCGAGGTGGTACATTTTTTATGTTTTTCTTTGTGAACTCATTCATCGTTTGCAAATCAATTGTGATCTTGCCAGCCCAGGGATGGGCAATGAATGTTCTGCAGAAGCCCGCATCATCACTGCCCTACCCGAGTACGCAATTTCAATTAGAGGACTACCAAGAACACCAGAGACCTAAAAATCCCATGTCCATGCTCTTCTACTCTTTACCAATGACTTTAGGGATATTTCTATCACCTGCAACGTAGGTCATGGCAAATTAATGTCATGGCGCTGCCCGAACCATACTTAAACGTCCTACCTAAACTATGTTGCCACCCGCTAGCTATAGATTCTCTGGCTATGAGCTCATTAGCGTATACCATGCCAGGTTTTCCGTTAGATATTATCTGGGACACAGGTGATGCCAGAACTATTAATATCTACTGCCTGTAACGTAATTTAGACACAAATGTTTACTTTTACACATATGTACATATTTTCTTCTTGCCTTTTATGTTGTAAATAGGAATTGATGGTTTGGTTGATTTATGCTGCATGCATTTATTGGTGAATCGGTCGCGCTAACGACAGTCTGTGCCCAATTGGTGGTTCGGTCAACCGAACTGTAAATAGCGCCCGATTGCCAAATCGTCGTGATTGGCGTGTGGGTAAGAACACCCTCTATATGTCTGACAGACGGAGTGGAAGAAGGAGGCAAGTAGAGGAGGGGACCAAGGAAAACCCGGTTATTCTTAAAATCAAGTAGGAGGATAATGGAAATAGATGTGATTATTGTTTAGGAAAGGATGGAAAGGGTTCAATCATACTGAGGAGTGCTTCACTAAAAAGCGAGAAAAAGCGGAAAAATACAAGGCAAGGTAGAGGAGTCTGGTAGCAACTGTACTGACAACGAAGAACCCTCAGTTAGATCCTCCAAAATCAAGATCGGGAAAACAAAGAACTCAAGGGAAGGGTATTTCGAACATGATACCGCAGCAACCCACAAAACTACATATGTCTGGGAACGACTCCCAAGTGTTAAAGCCAGGTTAGATATCATATTCAAGGCACACTATGGAACTGAATTGATATGCACCACTATGGGAACTCTTACGATCAAGCATAATGAAGAAGTCAAAGAACTTGAGGAATGTTTATACGACCTCTTATACAGCAATATCGTTAGCGGACCCCGTGTTCCACACAACTCCACAACGAAAGGAAAAGGCCTAGATATGGCAGTCAAGACCAGAAGGAAGGTACTATATAAAATCGAACAAGATGAACAAGGGCTATGGGTTAAAGTAGAACCACTAGCCAGAAGTGCAACCCTGAACGGGAAAGAGATAGTAATTAGTCTACACGAAAGGTATGAACATGTCTTGTACAATACCCCTCATAGTTTCCTGAATAGCAAAAAGAATATAAAGCGACGATCCATTATGAGGCATGTGAGAAAGTAATTGCAACCAAGGCAGCCTCACTCAAACAGCTCAAAGGACTCACAATCCACACAAAAACCTTCCTTGAGAGAACCCATCTGGATCTAATCGGACCAATGAATACTCCTTACCTTATTATGATAGTAGAAGCTCATAGCCGGTAGATACTTGTTCTGACCCATGCGTCAATACGGCCCATTCATCAATGGGCCCAGCCCACCCATCAATCTGATGGCCACAATAACATTCTAATATTAATTATCTCATATATTCGGAACTATTGAGAAATACGGGACTATGGAGCACTACGGATAAATAGAAGGGTCGGCTCCTGATTTGAACAATACATTGAATACTCGAGTGCTACGGAATAGGGCTTGATCCAATATATTTTATTTATATATCTCTGGAGGACTTGATTTTCTCGTATTTTCATTTATTTCTACATTATATTTTGTATGTCTGGAGGCCTAGATTTTCTAGTATTTTATATATATATATATCTTATATTTTTCCATTTATACGTAGTGCTCCATAGTCCCGTATTTCTCAATAGTTCCGAATATGAGATAATGAATATTAGAATGTTATTGTGGCCGTCAGATTGACGGGTTGGCTGGGCCCATTGATGAATGGGCCGAATTGACGCATGGGTCAGAACAACCTTCAAAGAGTCTATCCCCAGACCCCACGAAACCAATGCAGTTATAGAATGAGCAAAACACTCTACTCTAGGAATTATGTGGAAAGGACTCATCGCGGCAAGACTCCTAAAAGGATTATTAAGCTACCGGCTGGTTAATCAAGGCCCTAGTGAATACACTATTCGTCTGATTTACCCTCGTTTAGTGTGTGCGCAGTTGGGGGACCTTCAGTAGAGGAGTATTTCATAGAATATACTGCCTAAAGTCGGTCCGAATTAACGGCCCACTAACTTAGAATCATATAGTGAACTTGGTTAACATTTAACCCTACCAAAGCAGCCAACCTGGTGGGGTCTGGCCTGGTTCGCCCTGCAGCGGCGCCCCTAAATGGGGGTAAATCAGACGAATAGTCTAGGACCTTGATTAACCAGCCGATAGCTTAACGGAATGTACTATTTTAATAGGTCCATTTCCACCTATGGGGCACCATGTGGAGTCGGATTAAAATGATTTTATTGTAGTGGCCTCCAAATGCGGTAAAGCTAAACTCTGCAATATGACTATAGAGTGAAGACCCAGTGTGATGACATGTCATGTAAATCAAAGCCCATAGCCTCACGAGGTTTCTGAGCTATTGCATGCAAGATTCAGGCATTTGTTTGTGTGGTATGTTGAAGAATGCCTCACATACCCCTCCTAACTAACAACTACTTGGAATATGGGACGCTATTGTATCTCTAATACACCCGGAGTGTTCCAGACTTCTTGTACTAGGTGTCAACAAAAGTTCTGGCTCATGAGATACCCCTATTCCGTCTACCTTCTATACAACATCACCCAAATCCAACATTCCCGCAATATATGAATATTGTTGGTAGTTGCAACACTACTTAAGATGGGCCCTTGGCTACATGAATCAAGCAAATACTATATATGACGAACACTTCCCCAAATCTTGAGCCTATTTAGCCTATGGTTGGCTGAGCTATGGGGGAAACCCGCGGGAGCCGGCGGGCGCCATCTCCCGGTGATGCGCCCCTTCCCCGTGATGTATGATCCTACGTTAAGCGTGTACGGTACCATTGCATCCGCACCTACACCTCACAATGTTGGCGGCTTTGGTATTTATCTTGACCCTCTAAGACTAGTCAGCAAGTGAGACAGGAGGAGGAAGGGTCTGATTCAGTGAAAAATGAGAATATACTCTGAGGTATTGTTTTATGGCTTTTTCGCGTCCCCATGGGGACAGTTTCGGTATCACAATCTAAAATTGCGGGACGTGAACGGCTAGAGAAACGCTCGGGGACTGGAATATATACTGGCCACTGGAGACTGATGCCGCTTCCCTCACTAGCTAGGCCGTTGTTCCGGCCCAAGAGGCTAAACTAACAGGCCTCGATTTCTAGATGTGTTTTGAAAATCAGTACTCCCAAGTTATGGAGCGTGTTTCATATGAGCGCTAAGCTGTAATGTTTGCGCGCTACCTAACTAGTATGTTAAGCCATAGTGCAGGAAACCATAAACGAACGTACAACCAAGAAATAGAGAATTTGGCGAGGCAACAGTAATTTAAACCCCGCGCATTTTTAAGGGACTGTAACATAGCACTTGTACTGTATACGGTTTGGGGAGTGGGACTATATATTCTTAGTGGATAGAGGACGGGCGCAGTAGATGCATTAAAGGCGGAGTTATATTATATGAACTCCTCATTGCAGAATATCAACGACACATGAGACTCCGGAGGAAAGGAATGCAAGCTACAGCATGTACATGCTTGGAGAATATATCCTACATTAGATTATACATCGATGTTGCTAAACCTTCCAGGTGTTTGATCCATTCCGCTCTACATGCGGTTCCAATAACGCTTGGACCCGTACAACTACATAACAAACAATCGCTCATATCCTTGTCATGTGACCCACTTCCGCAAGATAACGTTCACCAGTGCTTACCTCGTTTGTGAGATAGATAGTATATTTGATTACTATGGAAGACTTGCTTGATCAACCGAAGGAGAAAACGTAAGGAACTCGATTGGCTTAATACAGAGCATACCCGATAAAAGCATATATGTTCAGGGCCGCCCGCGGGCGGCATACCCACTGTGCCGCTCACGGGCAATTTAAATAAAT
>Ga0307511_10001895_pt1 | contig 21961 bp, 18 predicted proteins | sample 13_EM_MG_FD_200266 | JGI IMG/M metagenome (GOLD analysis project Ga0307511, IMG submission 200266) | Populus trichocarpa ectomycorrhiza microbial communities from riparian zone in the Pacific Northwest, United States - 13_EM | ecosystem: Host-associated > Plants > Roots > Unclassified | place...
GGATCAGGGCGGTGGGCAGCAGCCAGGAGATCTGGCTGCCGATCTCGGAGTTGAACATCCGGTCCCAGCCGGTGGCACCCCACTGGCCGGTGCCGGTGCCGCCACCGCCGCCTCCGACGCTGCCGGTCTCGTCGCCGCTGAGGCGGCCGAACCCGTTGTAGCCGAAGGTCAGTTCAAGGAAGCTGTTGTTCTGCGAGCCGCCGATGTAGGGGCGCGAGGACGCCGGCCACAGCTCGACGAGCGCGACCCACCAGCCGGCCGCGACGACCAACGCGCCCGTGGCCAGGCCCAGTTGGGCGAACCTCTTCTTCACGCTCACCGGCGCGCACACCGCGTAGACGATGGCCAGCGGCGGCAGGATCAGGAAGGCCTGAAGGGTCTTCGCCAGGAACGCGAAGCCGATCGCGACTCCGGCCCACACCAGCCACTTCGTACGGCCGTCCTCCAGGGCCCGGACGACGAGGTAGCAGGCGGTCGCCATGAGCAACGCCAGTGCGGCGTCAGGGTTGTTGAAGCGGAACATCAGCGCGGCGACCGGGGTGAGCGCCAGCACGGCGCCCGCGATCAGACCGGCCTCGGGGCTGTGCCGGCGGCGTACCGCCGCGTATACGACGGCGACCGTGCCGACGCCCATGAGGACCTCGGGGACCAGGATCGCCCACGAGTTGAGGCCGAAGATGCGGACCGAGATCTCCATCGGCCACAGGAAGGCCGAGGGCTTGTCGACGGTGATCGCGTTGCCCGCGTCCAGCGAGCCGAACAGGAACGCCTTCCAGCTCTTGCTGCCGGCCTGAACCGCCGCCGAGTAGAAGGAGTTGGAGTAGCCGGACGCGCTCAGGTTGTAGAGGTAGAGGAGCGCCGTCGCGAGCAGCATGCCCCAGAACGCGGGGCGTACCCAGCGCGGGTCCTCGGGCCGGCCGCGCCACAGGCGGCGGCCGAGCGGCTGCTTGGGCTCACCGGCCTGGGGGGCCAGGGTGTCCGAGGTCGCCACCGGTTCGTGCACGGCCGTATCTCTGGCACCGGTGTCACCGGTCGGCGCCCCCCAGGACGAGGGGCCGCCTCCTCCCGGATAGGTCGTCTGATCGGTTTCGGTGGTCATCGGGGGTCCCTCGGGTCGGTGTCGTGGGGACGCACCGGCTGCAACTGCATCGTCGCGTCCCTCCAGGTGCCGTCCGCGGCTTCACCGGCGCGGAACTGGGTGGTGGTGTCGTACGTGGTGGTGTCGTACGTCCCCTGCTGGGGCTGCGGCTGCCGGGTGGGCAGCGGGCCGTAGGCACCGTGGTGCTGCGCGTGCCGGGGTGTCGTCGCCGCCGTCGAATAGGTGGGCGACGAAGGGGAGTTGAGGGCTACGACCGTCGACTCGTCGGTGCTGTCGCCGCGGTCCGGGAAGACCCAGGCGCGGAAGAGCAGGAAGCGCAGGACGGTCGCGGCGAGGTTGGCGGCCACCAGGACCGCGAGTTCGGTGGAGTGCGCCGGGTTGCTGCTGGCCGCGTTCAGCGCCGCGAGGGAGCCACTGGTCAGCGCGAGGCCGATGGCGAAGACGACCAGGCCCTGCGCCTGGTGGCGGACGGCGCCGCCCCGGCCGCGGACCCCGAAGGTCAGTCTGCGGTTGGCGGCCGTGTTGGCGACCGCCGAGACCAGCAGCGCGAGCGCGTTGGCGATCTGCGAGCCGGAGAACTGCCGGAAGGCGCTGTAGAGCACCAGGTAGAAGAGGGTGGAGAGACCGCCGACCACACAGAACCCGACGAGCTGGCGGGCCAGCCCCTTGGGCACGTCCTTGATGTCACGGTCGCGGGGGTCGTCGCCGAAGGGGCGCGTGACACGGTCGAGCGGCAGCGAACCGGAGGCCAGGGCCTTGCCCACGCGCCACACTCCCTTCAGGTCCTCGGTCGCCGTCTTCACGATGTGGACGGTCGAGTTCGGGTCGTCGACCCAGTCGACCGGCACCTCGTGGATGCGCAGTCCGGCCCGTTCGGCCAGCACCAGCATCTCGGTGTCGAAGAACCAGCCGGTGTCCTCGACGAGCGGCAGCAGCGCCTGGGCCACATCACGCCGGATCGCCTTGAATCCGCACTGGGCGTCCGAGAAACGGGCCTGCAGCGAGCCGCGCAGGATCAGGTTGTAGGTCCGGCTGATGAACTCGCGCTTGGCGCCACGCACGACACGCGACGAGCGGGCCAGCCGGGAACCGATCGCCAGGTCGGAGTGACCCGAGATCAGCGGCGCCACCAGGGGGAGCAGCGCGTTGAGGTCGGTGGAGAGATCGACGTCCATGTAGGCGAGGATCGGGGCGTCCGAGGCGGACCAGACGGTGCGCAGTGCTCGACCGCGCCCCTTCTGCTCCAGACGGAAGGACTTGACCTCGGGTATTTCCGACTCCAGCCGCGCAGCCACCTGAGGGGTGGTGTCGATCGACGCGTTGTCCGCGATGGTGATGCGGAACGCGTACGGAAACGTGCGCTTGAGGTGCTCGTGCAGTCTGAGCACACATGGCTGGAGGTCCTTCTCCTCGTTGTAGACGGGGATCACTACGTCCAGGACAGGCGTACCGGCGTCTCCGGCCGGGAGGTGCTCCCGCGCCGGCAGGGTGCCGGGAGAAGAGTCGGTTCGCATGAACCGACTCTCCTCAAGCGCCCTGTTGCACCCATGTGGTGGCACTGTGCTGTGCCTGTGAGTGCGATTGCCAATTCGTTTCGGGGGCGGGCGCGGGCACAGCCGGTGCAAGCGCGGGCAGATGCACGGTGAACACCGTGCGTCCGGGAACGCTGTCCACGGTGACCGCCCCGCCGTGCGCGGTCGCGACCGCCTGCACGATGGCGAGGCCCAGACCGGTCGACCCGGTGGAGCGGGAACGCGCCGAGTCGCCGCGCGCGAACCGTTCGAAGACGTGCGGCAGCAAATCCGGCGGGATGCCCTGGCCGTTGTCCTCGACGTCCACACACATCCACGGCCCGCGCCGCTGCACACGTGCGGTGATCGTCGTACCCGGCGGGGTGTGCTTGCGGGCGTTGCCCAGCAGATTGACCAGCACCTGCTGGATGCGGGCCGCGTCCGCGGACACGAGGGCCGGTTCGTCGGGCAGGTCGAGGCGCCAGTTGTGCCCCATGCCGGCCGCGCGCGAGTCGCTGATGGTGTCCACGACGAGCGGGATCAGGTCGGTCTGGTCGAACTGGAGCGGTCTGCCCGCGTCGAGCCGGGCGAGCAGAAGCAGATCCTCTACGAGGAGGGTCATACGGCCCGCCTCGGACTCGATTCTCCCCAGGGCGTGCTTGGTGTCGGGCCCGGTCTGTTCGCGCCCGCGACGGGTCAGCTCCGCGTAACCCCGGATGGAGGCGAGGGGCGTCCGCAGCTCATGACTGGCGTCCGCGACGAACTGCCGTACCCGCATCTCGCTCTGCTGTCTGGCATGCAGGGCGCCGTGCACATGGTCGAGCATCCGATTGAGCGCGGCACCGACCTGGCCGACCTCGGTGTGCGGGTCGGTCTCGGACTCGGCGACCCGTTCGTTGAGGGTGACTTCGCCCGTGTGGAGGGGGAGTTCGGAGACGCGAGTGGCGGTGGCGGCGACACGGCGGAGGGGGCGGGTGGCGATGCCGACCAGGATGTAGCCGGCGATGCCCGCGGCTACGAGGCCGGCCGCGGTCACGCTGAGTTCGACGAGGATGAGGGTGTTGACGGTGTTGTTGACCTCGGAGGTCGGAAGAGCTACGTAGAACGAGTCGCTGCCGTCCTGGCTCGTCTGGTACTGGACGCGGTACTCCCCAAGGCCCGGGACGTCCACCGAGTGCGCTTTGCCGTCCTTCGCCACGGAGGCGATGGCCGCCTTCTGCGCCGTGTTGAGACTGCCGGCGGCCATGCCGTCGAAGGCGCCGTTGCTGTCGCTCTTCTGCACGGCGATGGCCGCACTGGCGATCTTGCCGTCCTTCACGTACGCGGCGATGGTGTTGGTTTGCGTCGGGGGCTGCTTGACGAGCTTCGCGGCCTTGGCACTCGCCGGTGTGTTGTTGTCCTTCGCGGCCTTGGCGGCTGCGGCATTCCCCAGCGCGCCAGCGGGGTTCTCCTCCTGGGCGGCGGGCGGCTTGCCGTCCATGCGGCCGCCGACGGCACGCATGGCGACATCGTTCACCTTGCCGTCGAGCTGGTCGTACAGATGGCCCCGCAAAGCCAGCGTCGTCACGGTCCCGATCACCGCACACACCACCGCGATCAGCGTCACGGACGCGACGACGAGCCGGGTCCGCAGGGTGCGCGGCTTACCCGCTCGCTTCTTCTGCGCACGCGGCCGTCGTCGCCCGCTCATGAGGCCGCGGGCTTGATCAGGTAACCGGCACCGCGTCGAGTGTGGATCATCGGCTCACGTCCCGCGTCGATCTTCCGGCGGAGGTACGAGATGTAGAGCTCGACCACATTGGCCTGCCCACCGAAGTCGTACGACCACACACGGTCGAGGATCTGTGCCTTGCTGAGTACACGACGGGGATTACGCATGAGGAAGCGCAACAGCTCAAACTCGGTGGCGGTGAGGTGGATGCCGTCCCCGGCCCGCGACACCTCGTGGCTGTCCTCGTCGAGGGTGAGGTCACCCACGACCAGCACGGAGTCCGAACGGCGGTCCGCCGCACCGGAGCGGCGGATCAGCCCGCGCAGCCGGGCCACGACCTCTTCGAGGCTGAAGGGCTTGGTGACGTAGTCGTCGCCGCCGGCGGTGAGACCCGCGATCCGGTCCTCGACCGCGTCCTTCGCGGTGAGGAACAGCACCGGAACGTCCGGCAGCTCACGGCGCAGCCGACCCAGGACGGTCAGACCGTCCATGTCGGGCAGCATCATGTCGAGGACGACGGCGTCGGGCCGGAACTCGCGCGCGGTCTGGATCGCGCCGGTTCCGTCACCCGCGCTGCGGATCTGCCAGCCTTCATAGCGAAGGGCCATGGACAGCAACTCGGTGATCGACAGCTCGTCGTCCACCACAAGCACTCGGACGGGGCTCCCGTCCGGCCTCAGCAGTTCGGTGCGCCCCTGGGGCGAGGTCGTGGTCATAGTGGACACCTTGTCGGGGTCCTCTAAGAGCACGCTTTCTAGAGTCTGTGATTTTCCTGAGAAACACACAGGGGCCTCTCAGGGAACACCTTGGAATCTCTTGCCCGGGACTTATCCGGACCCGCACACGACTCCGGCGGACCTGTGCGTTCCGCCCGTGCCGCCTCGGTCTCCCCTGTATCCCCCCAACCTCCGCGTCTCCCTCACAGTCCGAACAGCCTGGCCCCGTTGTGATGGCAGACCGCCCGCAACCAGTCGTCCCCGAGGCCCAGCCACTCCAGGGCGTGCAGCTGGTGCAGGTACGGATACGGGATGTTCGGGAAGTCGCTGCCGAGTAGAACGCGGTTTCTCAGGGCGGCCAGCCGGGGGAGCGCACCGGGCGGGAAGGGGGCGAGGCGTTCGCTGAAGTCGGTGAACGCCATCGTCGTGTCCAGCCGCACCTCCCCGTACTGCTCGGCGAGGTCGAGGAAGTCCTCGTACTCCGGCATCCCCATGTGCGCGACGACCAGCCGCAACCGCGGATGCCTGGCCAGCACCCGGCCGATCGGCTCGGGCCCGGTGTGCTTGCCGGGCGCCGGCCCCGACCCGCAGTGGACCACGACCGGTGTACCGGACTCGGCGAGCAATCCCCAGGCGGGATCGAGCAGTTCGTCGGCCGGGTCGTACGCCCCGACCTGCACATGCGCCTTGAACACCCGCGCGCCGGAGTCGAGCGCATCCCGGACGTAGTCCTCAACTCCCGCTTCCGGGAAGAGAGTCGAGGTGTGCAGACAGTCCGGGGTGCGGGCGGCGAAGTCGACGGCCCAGCCGTTGAGCCACCGGGCCATGCCGGGCTTGTGCGGGTAGAGCATCGCGGTGAAAGCGCGTACTCCGAACTTCCTTATCAGCGCGACCCGTTCGTCCTCCTCCTTCCGGTACGTGATCGGCCACTCCAGCGCTCCGCCGGTCGAGGGCCCGAGCGCGTCGAAGTAACCCCAGACCTTGCGCAGCACCCGCTCGGGCATGAAGTGGGTGTGCACGTCGACGAGCCCGGGGAGCCCGAGCCGCTCCCAGAACTGCCGGATCTCGGCGGCCTCGGCCGTTTCGACCGCCTCGACCGCCTCGGCCGTCTTGCCGCGATCACCGGATTCACTGCCCATAGCGGGACCCCACTCCTGCCCATCGCCGGCGCACCGGCCCCTGCTCGTCCACATGGAATGCCTGCGTGAAACGGTAGTTGAGCTGCCACCGGAGTTCTCAGAACAACCCCTCCTGGACCCCCGGCACTTCCCTCCTGAACTCCCTCACCGGCACGGTGAATTCCACCGTGTCGCCCCCGGCCGGGATCAGCTCCCACCCCGTCATCAACCGCGTGTCCAGCACGACCACGCCCCGCCCGGTGGCGAGGTGGAGATCCGGTCCCGCCGCCGCGAGCACCTCCCCGCTCGCCACCCCGCCCGCGATCAGCCCGCTCACCTCGCCGACTGCCGCCGGGAGGTCCGTGAGGCCGAACGCGTCGACGTGGTCCACGGGTTGGTACGGCTCGCGGTGGAGCGACTCCGGCCATTCGCGCAGCGCGAGAGCCTGGGCGTGCAGGTCGGCGAGCTCGGCCGCGCGCTCCGCCGCCGAGCCCGGCAGCACGGAGCGGACGGCGCGCTTCTCGCCGTAGGGGATCCGGTCCGGTACCCGGAGTGCGGCGCGCAGGAGTTCCTCCGAGCGGCGGGCTGCCATCAGAGGGCCGAGACCCAGCCAGCTGAAGCAGACGGCGCCCTGCTCAAGCAGTCGCGCGGAGCCGCGCTCTTCGGCGGTGATGCCGACCTTGAGCAGGCCCGGGCCGAACCAGGCCAGATATACGTGGTACGGCCGCGGGTCGTCCGCGATCGTGTCTGCGGCCACCGAGTGCGCCCGGTCCAGCCGTGCGCACTCCTCGCACCGCGCGCCCGTGCTCCGCTCGGGCACGGCCGCCCGCAGCGGACAGGTATGCCCCCGCGCTCCCACACATGTCCGCCCGCCCCCTTCCGCGACCTCGAAGGCCACGCGCTTCCCCCGGGGCAGCGGGCTCCCGCGCCCGCCGTCCCACTTCAGCTCGGGACCGCCTACCGTCCATCGGAGTCCCGAGCACTTCCACGTCCGTGGTGCCCGTGATGTCTGTGCCATCGCTCACGAGATTAGAGGGCGTCACTGACAACGGCCTCAGCCTGCGGTTTCTCCGACCAGGGCAGCGTCGGCGGACTCGCGGAGCGCGACCGCGCGCTCCTCGTCCGTGTACTCCTCCGCCGGCCCAGGCACTGGACGCGATGGACTCCCTCATCGCCACCGCCCAGCTCGGCCAACAGGAAATGACCGAACAGCTGGGCCTGAACGTCACCGATCTCCTCTGCTTCGCAGGCCGACTGGTTCGCGCGGACGTCGGCGCCGGCGCAGGGCTGCATCGAGGAACTCCGCGCGCGGGACAGGGAGAGGGAGCAGGACGGAGAGCAGGACAGGGAGTCGGAGCGGGGGGTAAGCCCGACCCCGTTGGTAGAGCCCGCTACACCAACGGTTCGGGAGACCGCTTCATCGTGCCCGCAGCCGTACGACGGCATCGTTGATCTCAGCCGGTCAGGAGGACCGGTACAGGTCGAACGGCCGCCGTACGGAGGGAAATCCCATGACAACCGCTCCCGGTCCGTTCGCTTCCTTCGTCCGGTTCGTGGTGTGCGGTGGCGGTGTCGGGGTCCTGTCCAGCCTGGCGGTACCGCTGCTCGCCGCGCTGATGCCCTGGGCGGTGGCGAACGCGCTGATCACGGTCGCCTCGACCATCCTCTGCACGGAACTGCACGCCCTGTTCACCTTCGGCACCGGGCGCCGTCCCGGTCTGCGCGAGCACTGGCAGTCGGCGGGCTCGGCCACGGCGGCCTACGCGGCGACGTCCGCCGCGATACTCGTCCTCCACACCGTCCAGGCCTCGCCCTCCATGCTCACCGAACAGATCGTCTACCTCAGCGCCTCGGCCCTCGCCGGCATCGGCCGCTTCCTGGTCCTGCGCCTGTTCGTCTTCGCCGACCGCGGCACACCGGCGACCGTCGCGATCCCCGTACGACCGGTGCCGGCGACGCCCGTGTTCAGCGCGGTGGCGTAAGAAGCTGCGCCTGACGCCCGGATGCCGATAGTGGGAGCATTCAGACCGATCCACCCGCCGGATCAGAACGCGGGTCTGTCGTGAAATCAGCTCTCGAACTCCGTCTCGTCATCCCGCTGTCCGCGGTCCTCGTCGCCGGATGCAGCGCCTCCGGCGACTCCGGCAACCCGGGTGCCGCGTCCAGAACTCCGACGGCCACCGCGTCAGCGGGGATCCCGGGCTGCGCCCCGGAATGCCTCTCGGGGGGGTCTCCGTGGCGCCGGAGGGCAGTTGGGATCTGCACCGTGTCCTGTTCTGGTCCGACCTCGTCCCGGTGGGCAAAGACCGGAAACGTGCCGCCGGAGCGCCCAGCACCGCACCGAAGCTGGTCGCGTGGCTCAGAAGCCGCCCGAACCTGCGGGTCTCCGAACCCCGGAGCGGCACGATCGGCACCGACGCGCTCCCCGCGCAGGTGGACGACATCGCGGTCTCCGGCAAGGCGGTGAACGAGGCCTCCGACTGCCCGGCGCGAGCCTGCGCGGACTTTCTGACCTGGCCGAATTCCGGAGACAACGTCTATGGCATCGCCGAGCCCGCGGTGCTACGGCTCTATCTGTCCGACGTCGGATACGGAGGCAGGACCCACCTGTTCGCCATCGGGATCGAGGGCAGGGACCAGGCCGATCTCAAGGCCCTCCTCCCCGACGCGGAAAAGTTGATCGCCGGCGCCGACGCCCCTGTCAGCCCGACACCCTCATGACTCTCTGCTCACCACTCACTGTCCTGACGGGACCACCGCCCCAACAGCCCTGCGCACCAACGGAAGTGGCCGTCGCTGCCGTCCGAGGAGAACAGGTCGTAGGTCGCCAGGGCGTAGGCGCGCTGGTAGAGGGCGAGCGTGTCCGGGGAGTGGTGGAGCTCCTCGGCGAACAGGTCGGTGAGCACGGCGGTGTGGTGTTCGGCGTACGGCCCGTACATGTCCCACACGGCGGCGGTCACGGCGGCCTCGAAGGCGGGGTCTCCGGCGGTGGTGAAGAACCCGAAGTCGAGTACGGCCGTGGGGGCGCCCGTGTCGTCGACATGGATGTTGGGCGGCACGAGGTCGCCGTGCACGACGGAGACGAACGGGCTGTCCGGCAACGCCACCAGGGACTCCGCGGTCCGCCGCACGATCGCCGCGAGGTCGGGCACTCTGGCGGCGAGCAGGTGACCGTGTCGGCCGACCGCACGCCGGACGAGTGCGGCGAGCGCGTCGGGGAAACGGACGTGGCCCTCCCAGAGGGGACGGTCATCGCCCTGGACGGTGAGACGGCGCATGGCCTCGGTGCCGGGTACGGCGGCCAGGGCGCGCAGAACCGTCAGCAGGGCGTCGGTCTCCCGCGCGGACAGCTCCCGGGGCGGCGCCGCGATCGCCGAGTCGGCCCGCAACGGCGTTCCCCGCAGTTCGCGTTCATAGGTGACGAGGACGCCCTCGTGCTCCTCGACGGCTTGGATCTCCGGCGTGGCGAAGGGCAACGACGCCGCGTGCCGGGCGATGTCGTCGTAGACCCGTCGCACGAGGTCCAGCGCGGTCGGCCGCCGCCCGCTCCACACCTTGGCGACCGTCCCGTCGCCGAGCCGGTAGACGGCACCCTCGACACCGACGGCGAGCGGCCGGGCGCCCGGGTGACCGCGATCGGCGAAGTGGCGGACCCAGGCGGCGGAGTGCTGTTGACGGTGGGTGGTCATGGCTGAAGTACATCCGAGTGGAGAGGGCCATCGGCCCGTCGACCGGCTCGCCGGCGTCTGCACGGCAGTGCGGGGGACGTCGACTACGGGGTCGTCGGGGGCGTCGGGGCCGGGTACAGCGGGTACCGGCGGCCGGATCCGAGGATCGCGCGGGTGTTTCGCGCGGCGCTCGGGGCGGGGGCGGAGAGCGTGGTGAATGTCGGGGCGGGGGCCGGTTCGTACGAACCCTCGGGGCTGCGGGTCACCCCCGTCGAGCCGTCGCGTTCGACGCGTGCGCGGCGGCCTCGGGAGCTCGCCGAGGCCGTGGACGCCGTGGACGCCGTGGCCGAGCAACTGCCGTTCCCCGACGGGGCGTTCGACGCGGCGATGACGACGTTCAGCGTGCACCAGTGGAGCGACCCGGCCGCCGGGCTGCGTGAGCTGCGTCGGGTGACGCGGGGGCCGGTGGCCGTGCTGACCTGCGATCCCGGTCTGGTCCGGGGCTTCTGGCTGTACGAGTGCGTGCCGCTGGTCCTGGACACGCAGGCCCGCCGCTGTCCGTTCGTCGCCGGCATCGCCGACGCCCTCGGCGGGACGGTCACCGTCACCGCCGTGCCCATCCCCTCGGACTGCACGGACGGTTTCAACGAGGCGTACTTCGGGCGGCCGGAGCGCTTTCTCGATCCCGTCGCGGTCCAGGCCTGCTCGGCCTGGAGTTTCGTGGCGGAGGAGACGCGGGCGCGGTACGTCGGCCGTATCAAAGCCGCCTAGGCGGACGGGAGTTGGGGCGCGCGGCACGGGGCGCTGCGGGACGCGGAGGCTTATGAGGGGTCGCTGGTCCTCATCCGCTCGGTCCGCTGAGGGGGTCGGTGGGCATGGCTGTGCACGCCCGGTCCGCCGCCGGAAACCCTGTTCCCCTCCGGAAGCCCGGCCCCCCGTGGCTGGGCTCGGGCCGTCCTGCCTAGCCCGCGCGGCGGTAGGCCTCGTCCAGCTCCGAGAACGTTGCCGGTCCGTCGTCGAGCGGCAGCGTCTCGTCCTCCCCGAAGTCCGGGGCCTGGAAGGGGTTCGTCGCCGGAGGGGGCGATCCCGCGTTGGCACGGCGGGACGCCCCTTCCGGGGCGGAGAACAGCGAGGTCAGTTCGATGAGAGGTCTCCCGTTCGTTACAGGCCGCCAGGACCTGGTGTGCCGTGACCGGGCACTGCGGTCCTACAGCTTGCTCATCTTGGCGTACGGACTCAGGATGCGCTCCTGAACCGACCCGAAGTCGACGAGCACCGCGATGCCGTCCTCGATGCCGATGACCCGGCCGAGGCCGTACATGTCGTGTGTCACCTGGTCGCCCACGGCGAAATGCTTGGGGGCCGCCGCGGCCGGTGCCTTGAAGGGACTGGTGGGCAGATAGCGCTTCGGTGCAGCTGGCTTTGTCATTGCTTCCAGTATGGGCCTAGACACGCCTCTCGCTGAGGCCGTCCACATCGCTTGTTCATCACAACCTGGTCGCCGACCTCGCGGACGACCCCGTCGAGCGCACGAAATCGTGTGAGCAACCTCACTTGGACGCGGGGGCGGATGGGTGTGCGGCGGGTGCCTGACGGCCGGGGCGTTGCCGTGCGGGCCGCCATCGGGGCCGGCGTCAGTCGCGGGTGGCTCCGGCGGGCCACAGGATCCGTACGGGTACGCCGATGCGCTCCGCGTACGCCACCACGTCGGCAGTGCCGCCGTAACCGCGCGCCGGCCGCCCGTCCCAGACGGCGAGCAGCTCGTCGACCAGACCCACCAGGACCTCGCTGCCGACCATGTGAGCGTGCGAGTCCGCGTCCGTCAGCCCGGTCCCGTGCACCTCGGACGCCCGGCTCACGAGGTCGTCGTAGACCGCGCGGTGCCAATCCGGCAGCGACGCACGGTACTGCGAGGCCGGTACGACGACCTCGAGCGAGCCCCCACGATCGAGCACCGCCTGGGCGAACCACGCGTCGGGCCCGTCCGCGATGCACGAAACACCCACGAGGTCGGTCACGGGGCAGGCGCTCACGGCCTCCCGGATGGCCACGGTGACCGCCCGCTCGGTGTCGCTGGGCAGCCCTCGGTGCCCGGTGATCCCTATCCGCATGCCGTGTTCCCGTCCTTCTCTTCACACTCTTCGAGCTTCGAGCTTCGAGCAGAGCGCTGTGCGATTCGCGTCCCGCAAACTGACCGCAACCCGTCTCTCGTCGGCCGGGCAAATCTGAGAACGTGAGGCACATGTGGCGACGTGTGCTGGGCGAGTTCAGGCTCGCCGCGCTTCTGGCGGCCTGCTTGTTCACGTTCGTGGCCTGCGGTACCGGAAGCGGCAGCAGCCAGCGGGACTTCGTGGAGAGCATGAGCGATGCCCGCAAGCAGCTCTTCGAGGGGCAGCTCACCTACACCAATACCGAGAAACTCAGGCTCGTGGCGGGTGAACCGCGGTTCTTCCACGCCGATGTGACGGGCCGTTGGCATCCTCCCTCGTCCGGCGATTCGAGCACGACGGTCCGGGCAGGAGCGCAGATCGGTGTCCGGCTGCACTGCTCGGGAGCCGGACTGGGCTGCACTCCGCTCTCCTCCGAGCGCCAGAGCGTACTGACGAAGAACGACCGCGCGACGTGGAGGTGGGAGGTGACGGCCAAGGGCACCGGAGAGGTCGCGCTGAACCTGACGGTCACCGCCTACTACGGCGACACCGACACCGTGCTGGCGGAGAAACCCATCACGGCACTGGCCGCAGCGGCTCCCGCGCCCGGGGCCTCCGGTCCGTTCTCCTGGCTGACGGACACGCTCACCTGGATCAAGAACACCGCCGTCGACCTGGGCGCGGTGGCGGGAGCGCTCGTCACCGTCTGGGGCCTGTACATCGCGGTGAGCAGCCGACGTCCTCGCCCTGGCGAGGAGGAACCCGTGGCGCCGGACGAAAACAGGGACCCTGTGGAGTGATCCACAGGGTCCCTGTTGTTGATGTGCACTCGGCAGGATTCGAACCTGCAACCTTCTGATCCGTAGTCAGATGCTCTATCCGTTAAGCTACGAGTGCTTGGTTTTCTCTTGTTTTCCTTCGCTGCTCCCGGCCCTTCCGGCCCGCTCGCGGCGACAGGAAGAACATTACATGACTGCCGCCGCCATGTGAAATCCGTTAGCCGTACCCCTTGTGAGCTGGGGAAACGGCCTGAAAACGGCCTTGCGAACGACCGAAGCCCCGGTCGGTTCGACCGGGGCTTCGGATGGGGTGCGGAGGCGGAGGGATTTGAACCCTCGATGGGATTTGCGTCCCAAACCGCATTAGCAGTGCGGCGCCATAGACCGGACTAGGCGACGCCTCCAGCAACGACCTCCCGCGCGAGCGCGAGTGGTGCGTGCAGATGATGACACAGACGAGCGGGGTGCCACCAATCGCGGTCCACGGTACTAGGCAGGCGGGCCGCAGGGCAAAGCCGTTGATGCCGGCCGCCGTGTCCGCAACGTCCGGGGGCGGCGGGCGTTAGTCAGGTCATGTTGCAGGTCAACCGTCTCCTCGTGATCGCCGCCGCGTCCGCCGCCACCGTCGGCGCACTGGCCGCGACGCCCGCCACCGCGTCCCCCACGACCGCCCGCACCGTCGCGCCACCGCCCGGCAATGACGAGGACCGGTCCGGCGCCGATCACCTCACCGTCACCGTCCGGCACGCGGGCGCCGCCGACGGCACGCGCGAGCTGTACTGCCACCCCGGCGGCGGCACCCACCCGGACGTGACCGGCGCCTGCGAGGCCGTCGACCGCAACACCCGGTGGGGGAAGGACCCCTTCGCACCGGTGCCGCCCGACAGCATGTGCACGATGATCTACGGCGGCCCCGCCACCGCCCACGTCACCGGCACGTGGGCCGGACGCCCCGTCGACACGACGTACGACCGGAGCAACGGCTGCGAGATCTCCCGGTGGAACCGGATGGTCCCGCTGCTGCCCGACCTCGGCACCGGCCACTAGAGACTCCGGGGATCGGGGGGTGTCGGTGTTCGGTCACACGTTCTGCGTCACTTCACCGTGCGACCTCCCTCTCATCTCACTCCGCGAGCACAAGGAGTGCCCTTAGACTCCCTCGCGTGACACGTCGCGGGCCGGTTGGCAAGATGGCCTCCGCGGTCGGCAAGGTGCGGTAACAGGGAGGAAGCGTCTCGTGAGCAGCAGGCCATCCCGAGGCGCTGCTCGCCTCGCAGCCATACTCGACGCGCTCCCGGACGCGTTGGTGCTGGTCAACGCCAACGGAACCGTCGTCAACGCGAACACCATCGCGCTGGAAGCCTTCGAGGCGCCCGGCACCGCGCTCGTCGGACGCGGACTGCTGGACCTGCTGCCGGAGTTCGACTCCCGGCTCATCCCCGGTTCCATGCGGCGCCCCGACTCGATGGACCCGCGCGGCCGGACCAAGCCCACCCGGATGATCGCGCGGCGGACGGACGGGTCCGAGTTCCCGGTCGAAGTGACCAGCGCCAACCTCGAAGACGGCCAGCAGGCCTACGACGGCTACGGCTACACCGCCGACGAGCTGCTTATGCTCGTCGTCCGCGACCTCTCCGGGACCGTCGACACCGAGGCCGAGCTGGCCCGTTCGCAGCGGCAGACCGAGATGATCCTGCGGGCCGCCGCCGAGGGTGTCGTAGGAACGGACACGGACGGGCGGGTCGTGCTGGTCAATCCGGCCGCCGCGCAGATCCTCGGGTACCGCGCCAGCGATCTCGGCGGCAAGGAGCTGCACACCCTCGTGCTGCACTCGCGTGCGGACGGCTCGCCGTTCCCGTACGCGGAGTCGCCGCTCGCCGACACCCTGCGGTCCGGGCGCAAGCACCGGGTGCGCGGGCAGGTGTTGTTCGCCAAGAACGGGGACCGGGTCTCCGTCGACCTGACCACCGCGCCCGTGCGCGACGGCGACCAGCTCGTCGGCGCCGTGATGACCTTCACCGACCGGCGGCCCTACGACTCGCTCGCCGAGGAGAAGGAGGCCGCCGACAAGCAGCACCGGGACGAGCTGGAGCGGATCGACGAGGAGCACGCCTCCGAGCTGACCTCCCTGCGCCAGAAGCACATCACCGAGGTCGAGGAGCTCCAGGAACAGCACGACGAGGAGCTCGCGGCGAACGAGGAGCGGTACGCCGCGCTCGGGGAGCGGGAGAAGGACCGCTACGAGGAGCTGGCCGCACGGCACGAGCAACTGCTCACGCTGCTCGGGCGTTCGCTGCGCGGCCCCCTCGACGAACTGCGCCGCGAACTGGCCGCGCTGGCCGCCGACGACGCCGGGCAGCTGTGGCCCGAGGCCAACCAGGTCCTCCATCATCTGTCGGCCGGCTACTCGCGCATCACCCAGCTCATCGACAACGTCCTCGGCTATCAGCGGCTGGAGACCGGGGCCGAGGAGATCTCGCGGACGAAGGTCATGCTGGACGCCGTGGTCGCTGCCGGTGTCGACGGGGCCGTCGAGCTCATCGGTCCCGGACGCGTGCAGTTCGCCGTGCACGCGCCGCCCATCGAGGCCGAGGTCGACCCCGCGCTCCTCGCGACCGCGCTCGCCCACCTCGTGGCGGACGTCGCCGGCGTCGACGCGACCGGCAACTCACCCGCTTCGGCGGGCGGTTACATGGACAACACGGTCGTCGTGGCGGCGGCGCAGCGCGGTGAGGTCGTACGGATCGAGGTGCGCGGGCCGTATGCCGGGGGAGACCCGGTGCACGAGCCGATCGTGCGCGGGATCGTGCGGGCGCACGGCGGGGTGCTGCAGACGCACGACGTGCCGGGGATGAGCGGCAGCGCGTATGTGCTGGAGGTTCCGATCGGGGGCGGGGCGGGGGCCGTCGCGGCTCCGGCCGCGACCGGCGGTGCCGAACTCGCCCTGCCCGAGCAGGCCGCGGGCGGCAACAGCGGGCGGCGACGGGCCCGGCGGTCCTCGGTGGACGCGTTCCTCGAGAGCGAGGTGCCGGACGGCGGGTCCGACGGTTCCGGCGGCTCCGGTGGTGAGGGCGCGGTGCCCACCGGGCGGCGACGGAGGCGTGCGGGCGAGGAGTCGGCCGCGACTGCGGAAGCGGGCGGCGACGGGGCTTCCAGCGGTACCGGGCGACGGCGCGGGCGGGCGGCCGAGGGTGGCGCCGGCGACGGGGCCGACGGGAACGCGGAGGGTGTGTCCGAGGGTGCCGTGATGACGGCGGCGGAGCACGCGGCCGGGACGGCGGCCTCGGGGACGGGGCTGGGTGGCACGGTTCCGCCGCAAGGTGTGCCCGCGCCGGGCGGTGGCGAGCGGCAGGCGTTGCCGCCCGCGTTGCCTGCGGGGGGTGCGGCCGACGGCTCCGGTGGCGAGGACGGGCAGCCGACCGGGCGTCGTCGGCGTGCCCTGGCGGCTGCGGCCGAGCGGGCCGCCGCGCAGGAGGCGGGCGCCCGTACGGTGTTCGCGCTGCCGCCGGCCGAGGCGGACCGGACGCCGGAGACGGCTGCGCAGGCGCCTGGGGTTCCGGTCGCGCCTGGGCAGGTTGCCGGTGACGAGGGGCGGCACGACGCCGTTCCGCACGATCAGTCCGAGGACCACACTCCGCCGCAGCCACATCCCGCGAGCGCGCCCACCGGGCGGCGGCGCCGGGCCGTGGCCCAGCCGCAGCATCCCGCGGAGGGCGTGCCGGTGCAGGCGGCGGGCGCGGTGGTTCCGGCGCAGGGAACGGCGGGACAGGGGCAGCAAGTCGGCGCTCCTGGGCAGCAGGCGGTTCAGCAGGGGCCGGGTGTTCCCGTGGGCGTACCGGCGCAGGCGCAAGGACAGGGACAGGGACAGGGACAGGGATCGGCGGGGCAGGCGGTACCGGGTCGGCAGCAGGGTGTGGTGCAGCCGGTCGGTGGGCCGCCCGTCGGTGGTCAGGCGGTGCCTGGTCAGCCCGGTCAGCCGGGCGCGGCCATGCAACTTGCGCCCGCGCAGAGCCTTCCCGGTCAGGGGCAGGCCGCCGGGGCGCAGCCGATGCCTCTCCCGGCGGAGGCGGCCCCCGGTCAGGGCATCCCGGCACAGGCGGCGTTGCCGCAGGGCGGGCCGGCCCAGCCGGTGTCGCCTCAAGGAATCCCCGGCCAGCCGGTCTCGCCTCAGGGAATCCCCGGGCAGGGACTCCCTGGTCAGCCGATTCCGCCCCAGGGCATCCCCGGCGCCGCCCAGGGGCAGCCGGTCTCCCCGCACGGCATCCCCGGCCAGGCAGCCGCAGCTCAGGCCCACCCCGGTGCGCCCGCTGCGGCCGTACCTCCGCAGGCGCTCCCCGCCGCTGAGTCGGCGCCGGGTGCTACGCCGGCCTCCAGTACCCCCGTACCGGCGAACGGCGCCGACCCCGCCGTAGCCCCGAATCCACAGCCGAACCCGAACACACCGGCACCCGCCGCTCCCGCTCCCGCCGCCCCGCAAGCCCGCGTCGCGCAGCCGTTGCCCGCCGAAGCTGCCGTGCCGGCGTCGGCCGGGGCTTCGGTCGGGGGTGTTGATCCCAACTCCACTCAGGGGCGGGCGATCAGTGTGCGGACGTTGGGGCAAGGGGTGCCGTTCACGCGGCAGGCGGCTCAGGTGCAGCAGCCGACCGCGACGCCTCCGCCGCATCAGCCGGGCGGCGGCGGGCGGCGGCGGAAGCTGGGGACGCGGCCCGATTCCGGTACCGCCGGGTCGGCGCGTCCACATCCCCAGGGTGAGCAGGCGCAGCCCTCCATGGCCGGGCAGTCGCGGCTCTCGCCGATGACCGAGGGCGCCGGACGGTCGTACGCCATAGGAGCACCGGACGAGAACGCGGCCGAAGGGCCGGAACCGCTGGACGGGCCGGGCGGGGCCGTGGAGATCGCGGACACGCCGAGGCCGCAGCCGCTCGACGACGAACTGCCTCCCGAGCCGCTCGACAACCCGCGTCGGCTGCTGGTCTGGCCCGCGCCGGACGTGACGACCACGCAGGCGCTGAGCGACCGCGGGTACCGGCCGGTCATCGTGCACTCGCGCGAGGAGGTCGACGCGCAGATCGCAGCGTTCCCGGCGGCGCTGTTCGTGGACCCGCTGACCGGGCCGATCACGCGGACGGCCTTGCAGTCGCTGCGGCAGGCGGCAGTGGCGGCGGAGGTGCCGGTCCTCGTGACCGCCGGGCTCGGACAGGCGACGCGCGAGGCGGCCTACGGCGCCGATCCCGCCGTCCTGCTGAAGGCCCTCGCGCCCCGGGACAGTGAGCAGCATCCGCCGCGGGTGCTGTTGATCGAGGAGCACGCGGAGATCGCGCTGGCGCTGACGGCGACGCTGGAGCGGCGCGGGATGCAGGTGGCGCGGGCCGCGAGCGACGCGGACGCGGTGACGCTGGCGGGGCAGTTGCGGCCCAACCTCGTGGTGATGGATCTGCTCCAGGTGCACAAGCGGCGGGCCGGGATCGTCGACTGGCTGCGCGCGAACGGGCAGCTCAACCGCACCCCGCTCGTCGTGTACACGGCTGCGGTCGACCAGGCGGATCTGCCGCGGCTGGCGTCGGGTGAGACCGTCCTCTTCCTCGCCGAGCGGTCGACGAGCACGGAGGTCCAGTCGAGGATCGTGGACCTGTTGGCTCGGATCGGCACCAACTAGCCAATCGGTCGGGCGAGTTGGGCAAGTAGCCTGCGGGCATGTCCACGCCCGTGACCGGTCCCTTCGCCGTCCCCACCCGCCACGACGGTGCGCCTGACCGGGTCGCGGTCGTCGTGCCCGGTGTCGGGTACACGCCCGCCATGCCGCTGCTGCACTTCGCTCGTGCCGTGCTCCTCCAACACGGTTGGACGGTGCAGGAGTTGTGGTGGCGGATACCGGACGACTTCTCGCGGTTCGCCGTGGAGGAGCGGATCGGGTGGGTGGAGGCGGAGGTCGCGCGGGCCGTCGACGCCGAGGCGGGGGCCTGCCGGCTGGTCGTCGGGAAGTCTCTGGGGTCGCTCGGGTGCGGGGTCGTGGCCGAGCGGGGCATCGCGGCGGCCTGGCTCACTCCTGTTCTGACGATCGACCAGGTCGTCCGCGGCCTTCGGCGGGCGCAGGCGCCGACCCTCCTCGTCGGCGGCGGTGCCGACAAGCTGTGGGACTCGCGGGTCGCCCAGTCCCTGCGGCAGCACGAGGTCCTGGAGATTCCGTCGGCAGATCACTCGCTCGAACTCGCGGACGACGCCCGGGGATCCGTCGAGGTGTTGCGCGAGGTCGTCTCCCGGTTGGACCGCTTCGTCGGCTCGCTCGGCCGGTAGGGGTCACCGGCCGAGCCAACCGCCGGTTCAGAGCTTGGTGACGTCCAGGTCGCCGTCGGCGTAGCGCCTGCGCAGGACCTTCTTGTCGAACTTGCCGACGCTCGTCTTCGGGACCGACTCGACGATGGTCCAGCGTTCGGGGAGCTGCCACTTGGCGATCTTCCCCGCGTCGGCGAGGAAGGCGCGCAGGGACGCGAAGTCGGCGGTGGAGCCCTCCCGCAGGACGACGGTCGCGAGCGGACGCTCGCCCCATTTCTCGTCCGGTACGGCGACCACGGCGGCCTCGGTGACGTCAGGGTGGGACATCAGGGCGTTCTCCAGGTCGACGGAGGAGATCCACTCGCCGCCGGACTTGATGACGTCCTTGGCGCGGTCGGTGAGCGTGAGGAAACCGTCGGGGGAGATGGTGCCGACGTCGCCGGTCTTGAGCCAGCCGTCCTCGCTGAACTTGTCGGCGGGGCGCAGGGGTTCGGCGTCGGGGCCGTTGTAGTAGGCGCCGGCGACCCAGGGGCCGCGTACCTCCAGTTCGCCCGCCGACTCGCCGTCGAAGGGCAGCCGCTCGCCGCCGGGGCCGGTGAGGCGGGCCTCGACGCTCGCCGGGAAACGGCCCTGCGTCAGCCGGTACTCGAACTCCCGGTCCGTGCCGACCGCCTCGGCCGGCGGGCGCGAGACCGTGCCCAGCGGGGACGTCTCCGTCATGCCCCAGGCGTGGCAGACCCGCATGCCCAGCTTGTCGAAGGCCGCCATGAGGGCGGGCGGGCAGGCCGAACCGCCGATGGTGACCTGGGTGAGGGACGAGACGTCGCGCGGCTTGGCGGTCAGTTCGGCGAGCAGGCCCTGCCAGATGGTGGGCACGGCCGCCGCGTGCGTGGGGCGCTGGCTCTCGATCATCTCGGCGAGCGGGGCGGGCTGGAGGAAGCGGTCCGGCATCAGCATGTTCACGCCGGTCATGAAGGTGGCATGGGGCAAACCCCAGGCATTTACATGAAATTGGGGCACTACGACCAGTGAGGTGTCCTGGTCCGTGAGACCCATGGACTGGGTCATGTTGACCTGCATGGAGTGCAGGTAGATCGAACGGTGGCTGAACACCACGCCCTTGGGGTCGCCCGTAGTACCGGAGGTGTAGCACATCGCGGCGGCCTGGCGTTCGTCCAGCTCGGGCCAGTCGTAAGTGGTCGGCTTGCCTGCGATCAGATCCTCGTACTCGTGCACGCGCACGGCAGCGCCGTCCAGCGGGCTGCGGTCGCCGGGTCCGGAGACGACGATGTGCTCGACCGTCGGCAGCTTGGGCAGCAGCGGTGCGAGCAGCGGGATCAGCGAACCGTTGACGATCACCACCCGGTCGGCCGCGTGGTTGACGATCCACGCCAACTGGTCGGCCGGAAGACGGAGGTTGAGAGTGTGCAGCACCGCGCCCATGGCGGGGATCGCGAAGTAGGCCTCGACATGGACCGCGTTGTTCCACATGAAGGTCGCCGTGCGCTCGCCGTCCGCCACGCCCAGGTCCTCGCGCAGGGCGTGCGCCAACTGGGCCGCGCGGGCACCGATCTCCGCGAAGGAACGGCGTTCCGGCTCCCCCTCACCGGTCCAGCTGATCACCTGCGATGTTCCGTGGACCGTCGACCCGTGGGTCAGGATCCTGGAGATCAACAGCGGTACGTCCTGCATCGTGCTCAGCACGGCGTCCTCCCGGGGCGACATTGCCTACGCGGTAGTAAGGGTTGCGCTGATTCTGCGCACATACCGCACGGTATGTCACTAGGGGCGGGTGATCGATCACCCGACACCTGGCTGACTCCTACCGGACCAGGACCAGTTCCGGATCCTCCCGCAACTTGCCCAGCGCCCGCGACACCGCCGACTTCACCGTACCCACGGACACCCCGAGCACCTCGGCCGTCTGCACCTCGCTGAGGTCCTCGTAATACCTGAGGACGACCATCGCCCGCTGCCGGTCCGGCAGTTTCGCGATCGCCCGCCACATCGCGTCGTGCAACGCCTGCTGCTCGGCCGGGTCTTCCGCGCCGCAGCCCGGCTCCGGCTCGGGCAGCTCCTCGCACGCGAACTCGTCGACCTTGCGCTTGCGCCACTGCGAGGTCCGCGTGTTCAGCAGCGCCCGGCGCACATAGCCGTCCAGCGCCCGGTGGTCCTCGATCCGCTCCCAGGCGACATACGTCTTGGTCAGCGCGGTCTGCAGCAGGTCCTCGGCGTCGGAGGGGTTCGCGGTCAGCGACCGGGCGGTCCGCAGCAGCACCGGCTGCCTGGCCCTCATGTACGACGAGAACGAGGGGTACGTGAGGGCGGTGGCGGCAGCGGTGGCGGTGGCGGTCGGCTGGGTCTGCGCAGCCCGCGCCGCGGGCCGGGTGGCGGGACGGGCGGCCGGACGTACGGCGGGGCGCGCCGCGGGGCGGGTGCCGGGCCGTGTCGTGGTCCGAGCGTCGGCCCGTTCGGCGGCCCGTGCGACGGCGTTCGAAGCGCTGGTGCAGACGGCTGTGGTCATGGCTCCACGCTATGAGCGATCCCTGCTCCGGCGGATCGGCCGCAGGTCCCGAAGCAGACTCCGCCTCAGGTTGTAGTGGTGGTGCTGGCTCCACCTCCTGAAGGTGGACGAGCGACCGGGACGTACTGCGGGTTTACCCCTGGGGGTGGGTCGTGCGGGGGCGGGCGATGGGGGTTTCCTCCGGGGGAGCCGGACGGGCACGGCCGTTGGAAGTCCCTCCGGGGGTGGAGCCGGGCTGGGGCGGTCGCTGCGGCTTGCCCGGAGGCTCGGTCGTCCGGGGCAGCCGCTGTGGGTTCACCCTTGGGGATTGCGTCCAGGGCGGCGGCTGCGGGTTCACCCGTGCGGATTGCCCTCCGGGGGCGACGGCTGGGAGTTCACCCGTGGGAGTTAGCGTCCGGTCTCGGCCGAAACT
>Ga0307511_10001896_pt1 | contig 21954 bp, 16 predicted proteins | sample 13_EM_MG_FD_200266 | JGI IMG/M metagenome (GOLD analysis project Ga0307511, IMG submission 200266) | Populus trichocarpa ectomycorrhiza microbial communities from riparian zone in the Pacific Northwest, United States - 13_EM | ecosystem: Host-associated > Plants > Roots > Unclassified | place...
CTTTGTAAGAAGTCGCAAATTTAGGACAAAGCCGTTCAAAATTTTATAAGCCGTTCAAAATTAGATGAAACGGCCTCCTCTTTCAGCCGTTTTAACGGATTGTATGATGAAATTGTTGTTCCTTTTGACAAACCCTTAGTCTTTCCACAAAAAAGGGAATAAAACGACAGCCAGCGCCACCACCAGCACATCCATTCCCGCCAGCAGGAGCACGACCCCCCATAACCCACCTTGTACTACTGTAGCAAATACGATATTGGAGATCTTTATCAGTAACATCAATTGGGGGATGATAATAGGGAAACCCATAATGGCCATCAGGGCGGCGTTCTGCTGAGCGCGGGCAGCTATGGCAGAGAGGAAAGTGAACACCAGGCTCAGGCTCACTCCCCCCAGCAGGTTGATCCCTAAAAAAGACCAGGGATTGATCACCGGGTTGCCGAGCAAAACACTGAAGAGCAACCAGTTCGCCAGGCTCATCACGATCATTAACAGGGCATTGAACAGCAATTTGGCCAGGATAAAATCCCGGGCGCCGGCAATGGAGTAGAAATACAGCATCCTTCCCCTACCCTCCGCCAAAAAACTTTTGGCTACCGCATTTACACAGATAAACAACTGGATCATCCAGAAGAGCCCGTTCCATACCTCCGTCTCAGGCTGGGCCATAGCGAGGTATAGTACGAAAATGGTAGAGGCTACGTATAACAGCACCCCATAGAAAGTGTATTGCTGCCGGATCTCCAGCAGCAAATCTTTCTTAAATAGGGTCCATATGTGACGGGCAGATCTTATAATTTTTTCAATTTGAGGCAAAAGTACCTTCCTGCAGCCGGCGTAAGAAATTAATTTTAACAAATCTATAATTCATTCCGGGCTCCTGAAATGGGGGTTAGCGTGTTCCCTCTTCAGGGAGCTGGGCGGTATAATAACAATTCCTGCAGCGGGGCTCATACAGGTCTTTTTCTCCCAGTAAGACCTGACTTCCAGTGCTCTTCTTCCGGTAGGAATAGTTGGCAATATTTCCACATTTTACACAAATGGCATGCAACTTGGTGATATAATCAGCTTTAGCAAGCAGGAAAGGCATTTGACCGAAAGGTCGGGTTGTATAGTCCATATCCAGGCCGGCCACTATGACACGGATTCCACGAAAGGCCAACTGGTCGCAGACTTCAGGTAACTGGTCATCGAAGAACTGGGCTTCGTCAATGCCGATGACATTCACATCGCTTGCCAGAAGAAGGATGGTTTGTGAGTTATCGATAGGCGTGGATTGAATGATACTTTCGTCATGGGATACGATGTTCTGCTCGTGATAACGGGTGTCCATGGAAGGCTTGAAGATCTCGACTTTCAGGTTGGCAATTTTAGCCCGCTTCAGCCGCCGGATCAGTTCTTCCGTTTTTCCGGAGAACATAGATCCGCAAATTACTTCGATCCAGCCGCGCTGTTCGCCTTTTATATGAGGTTCGATGAACATAGATACATATAAATTAGGTTCGGAATTTGTTATAACTTTATAAGAATTACTAATATTCACCCATTAAAGGCCTGTTCAATTAGTACCATGGAACTACAAGAACTTATTAACCAACTAAAAGAGCAATATGAGCGTAAGGTGGATCCTGCGCAAATGCTCTTGACCACCCGGCTTCTGGAAGCTGAGCTGACACGTTTGTCCAGCGCTGCCGCCGCCCGGGGATCGGCAAAAGTAGCGGTTATGATGCCATCCTCCATGAAAATATATACGGGGCAATCCGCTGTTCAGGAGTTCAGGTCGGCGGCCCCTGAGGTTAGGAATGGCTCCCAGGTGCCCGAGACCAGAAATGGCGCCCAGGTTAATGGCGCCGGAGCTGAAATTAAGAACATTCCGGACACAGAGTTCATTCCCGGCCAGAAGACAGCTGCAGAGCTGCGGACGGCTTCCGATCTGAAAATGGCCCCTGGCCGCCCGGCGGCTGCAGCCGTCCAGGAACAGGAGAGGGGAGCGTGGCCTTTTGATCCCCTGGCAGATATACCTACCCTGGCCCAGCAGCAGCCCTCAAGGGAATTGAACGACGTGATCGGCAATAATGGTTCTACCCCTTCCCTGAATGACAAATTGAAAGGCAATGTGGTGGAATTATCCGCCGCCCTTAATGATACTCCGGTGCGGGATCTGAAAAAAGCCATCGGCGTCAATGATCGTTTTGTCTTTATCAGCCAGTTATTCCGGGGAGATGAAGTGATGTACGAACGTAGTATCAAGACCATCAACGGGTTCCGGATTCTGCCGGAAGCGGAATATTGGATGGAAAGAGAGCTGAAGGTCAAATTGGGCTGGGATGAAAATAGGGAAGCCACCAAGCATTTTTATCAATTGGTCAAAAGACGCTTCTCCTGAATAAACCGGGCAATTTTTGCAGTCGCCCCTTTTTTAGCATATACATAGCCGCGGGATGCATCAGCCGTCTGCCTGTATTCCTCCGGGTTATTCAACAGCCGGTTGAACACGGACTCTGCCTCCAGCGCGCTGTCGATGACGATACCCCCTCCGCAATCCGTCAGCTCGACTGCCTCTATATACTTTTCGATCACCGGGCCGAATACCACCGGCTTCCCGTAGACGGCAGCTTCCAGCACATTATGCACCCCATCGTCTCCAAACCCCCCACCCACATATGCGATCGTAGCATACTGATAAAGTGTGGATAACATACCTATATTATCAATGATAAGGACATTCGGTCCCCGCCCCCCTTGCTTGTAGCTATTAGCTGTCAGCTTATAGCTATCAGCTTGCAGCTTGTCGCTTGCAGCTGCCCCTGCCTCCCCGGCCCAGACAGAATACCGGATACAATACCGGAACAGCCGTTCAACCTCCCTCAGCCTTTCCTCCCCGATCTCATGCGGTGCTATGATCATCCGGATCTCCGGATGCGTATTGGCATAATGATCCAGTTCTTCTTCATCTTCCTCCCAGGTGCTGCCGGCAACGATCACAGGGTTGGTCCTGCAAAAAGCTTCAATGAGCGGCAGTGACTCCGGACTCTCGGCGATGCCGATCACCCGGTCAAACCGGGTGTCTCCGCTGACACTCACATTCTCCGTTAACCCAAGGGTGGCCAATAGTATTTTCGAAGCCTCCGTTTGTACGAATAGGTGGGTAAAGCACTCCAGCATATAGCGGTGCAACCTTCCATACCACCTGAAAAAAGGCTGATCCCTGCGAAAAACCCCCGATACCAGTAAGGTCGGGATATTTCTTTTTTTCAGCTCCACCAGGTAATAATACCAGTAATCATACTTCACCCAAAGTACCAGTCCGGGCCTTACCAGGTCTATGAACCGGCGGGCATGCCGGCGGGAATCCAGCGGCAGGTAGAAGACATGATCCGCTCCATTATAGTCTTTTCTCTCCTCATACCCCGAGGGAGAAAAAAAGCTCAATACGATCCTGCAACCGGGATCTTGCATCCTGAGAGTCTCCAACAGGGGCCTTCCCTGCTCAAACTCCCCGAGGGACGCGCAGTGCATCCAGATGGTCTTTCCCCCCGTCCCTTCCTCCATTTCGGCCCGGATCTTCCCAAAAATGTCTTTTCTTCCCTCCAACCAGCGCTGCGCCTTACGATTCCAGGGGGCTACCAGATGGATGCCTCTTTTGTACAGCCAGAGAAAAATATGATAAAAAATAATACTCATGCGGTTTTTTTAGCTGCAAGCTACAAGCGGCTGGCTGCATGTTGCATTTAGTTATATACGAGCGAAGTTAATAATTTATAAATGTCTGGCTTGAAGCTTGCAGGTGACAGCTTGTAGCTTGAAAATGTCCCGTTTTTGCAGTAGGTTTGTGCCCTTTCAAATAAAGATATATATGCGGACTATTCAAATGGTAGATTTAAAGCAACAATATACTAAAATAAAAAGCGAAATAGACCTGGCGATCCATGAAGTAATAGATCAGGCTGCCTTTATCAATGGGAAGGCTGTTACCGACTTTGCAGCAGGCCTGTCTGCTTATTTAGGATCTAAACACACCATTCCATGCGCCAACGGTACCGATGCCCTGCAGGTTGCCATGATGGCCCTGGGCCTGCAACCCGGCGACGAGATCATCACCCCGTCTTTTACGTATGTTGCCACTACGGAGGTGGTAGCCTTGCTGAGGCTGAAGCCAGTTTTTGTAGAAGTAGACCCGAAGACCTTCTGCATCGATCCAGCCTCCATCGAAAAAGCGATCACCCCTAAGACACGGGCCATCGTACCTGTACATCTCTATGGCCACACTGCCCCCATGGAAGAGATCATGCAGATCGCCGCCCGGCATAATCTCTATGTCATTGAAGACAATGCTCAGGCTATCGGCAGTACCTATACCTTCAGCAATGGTGTTACAAAGAAGACAGGGACCATCGGCACCATCGGCACTACTTCTTTTTTCCCCTCGAAAAATTTAGGCTGCTATGGAGACGGGGGAGCAATATTTACGGATGATGATGCGTTAGCTAGCCGGTTGAAAATGATTGCCAACCATGGGCAGAGCCGGCGTTATTATCACGATCTTGTTGGCTGTAACAGCCGGCTGGATTCTATCCAGGCGGCCGTATTAAATGTGAAACTGAAGAGCCTGGACGCTTATATCGCAGCCAGACGCGCTGCCGCTGATTATTATGATAACGCTTTTGCAGCTCACCCAAAGATCACGACGCCTTACCGGGCGCCGTATAGCCACCACGTTTTTCATCAGTACACGCTCGTTCTGGAAGGAGTCGACCGCAATGGACTGAACGAATACCTGGCCGGTCAGCATATCCCGTCGATGATCTATTATCCCGTACCCGCCCATCGCCAGCAAATGTTCGCTGAATTCGGAGGAGGGGCCTATACACTGGCCACCACCGATTGGCTGACGGAAAGAGTCATTTCCCTGCCCATGCACACAGAGTTGGATGAAGAACAATTAGAAACGATCAGCTCCGCCGTACTGGAATATGTCAATAAATCAAAATCAAAGTAAACCTCTTTTAAAAAAAGTCTTTTATGAAAATTGCTGTAGTAGGTACGGGTTATGTAGGTCTGGTCACCGGCACTTGTTTTGCCGAGACAGGAAATGATGTAATGTGCGTGGATATAGATGCCGGTAAAGTGCAGAAGCTGTCCAACGGGCAGATTACCATCTATGAGCCCGGCCTGGAAAAGCTCTTCCTCCGCAACCTGAAGGAAGAACGTCTCCGGTTCACTACTAATCTCGAAGAGGGGATCAAAGACGCCCAGATCATATTCCTGGCCCTCCCGACCCCTCCCGGAGAAGACGGCTCCGCCGACCTTAAATACATATTAGGGGTATCGGATAGCCTGGGAAAGATCCTGAAAGACTATAAGGTCATTGTTGATAAGAGCACCGTCCCGGTAGGTACCGCCGAAAAAGTACGTACTGCCATTGCAAAGAATTACAAAGGGGAGTTCGATGTCGTTTCCAACCCCGAATTCCTTCGCGAAGGAGTCGCGGTAGATGATTTTATGAAACCAGACCGGGTGGTAATAGGCACTTCTTCCGAACGGGCAAAAAAAGTGATGGGAGACCTGTACAGCCCCTTTGTCCGTCAGGGCAACCCCGTTATTTTCATGGATGAGCGCTCCGCCGAGCTCACCAAATATGCCGCCAACTCCTTCCTGGCTACCAAGATCACTTTTATGAATGAAGTGGCCCTGCTCTGTGAAAAGCTGGGTGCTGACGTTGACATGGTAAGACGCGGCATCGGCAGCGATGAACGCATCGGCAAACGATTTCTCTTCCCCGGCATCGGTTATGGCGGCAGTTGCTTCCCTAAAGACGTTCAGGCCCTTGTCAAATCCTCCCATGAGGTGAACTACGATTTCAGGATCCTCAATGCCGTTATGGATGTAAATGAGCAGCAAAAGCTCCATTTAATGCCTAAAATAAAAAGTTATTTCAAGGACAATCTGAAAGGCAAACGCTTTGCCCTCTGGGGCCTGGCCTTTAAGCCCAACACAGATGATATCCGCGAAGCTCCCGCCCTGTATATGATCGAGGCTCTGGTGAAAGAAGGCGCTTCCCTCAGCGTATTTGATCCCGAAGCCATGAATAATGTCAAACAGCTCATCGGCGATAAGGTCACTTACGCGGAGAATCAGTATGAGGCCCTCGAAGGCGCTGACGCTTTGATCATTGCTACCGAATGGAACGAATTCCGAACTCCCAACTTCCTGAAGATTGTTACCAGCCTCCGGTCGAAGGTAATATTCGACGGACGTAACCTGTTTGACATTGCAGCCATCAGGGAATTGGGCTTCTATTACGAGAGCGTTGGCAGGGCTCCCGCTATTCCAATGGAAAAGAAATAAATAACGCGGATACGCACATTTAAACAACCAGGACACACCATGACAAAACAACGCGTATTGATCACCGGCGCAGCGGGCTTTTTAGGCTCCCATTTAAGCGACCGGTTCCTTAAGGAAGGATATCATGTCATCGGGATGGATAATCTTATCACCGGTGATCTGAAAAATATCGAGCATCTGTTCAAACAGGAACACTTTGAATTCTATCACCATGATGTTAGTAAATTCATCCATGTTCCCGGAGAACTGTCTTACATTCTCCATTTTGCCTCTCCTGCCAGCCCGATCGATTACCTGAAAATACCCATACAGACCCTGAAAGTAGGCTCCCTGGGCACCCATAACTGCCTGGGACTTGCCAAGTCCAAAAAGGCCAGGATCCTGATAGCCTCCACTTCCGAGATCTATGGCGATCCCCTGGTGCATCCCCAGACGGAAGAATATTGGGGTAATGTCAATCCTATTGGTCCCAGGGGAGTATATGATGAAGCTAAAAGATTCCAGGAGGCCATTACCATGGCCTATCATAGTTTTCACGGTCTGGAGACCCGCATTGTCCGGATCTTCAATACCTATGGTCCCCGGATGCGCCTTAACGACGGTCGCGCCCTGCCCGCTTTTATAGGACAAGCGCTGCGCGGAGAAGACCTTACCGTCTTCGGGGACGGCAGCCAGACCCGTTCCTTCTGTTATGTCGACGACCTCGTGGAAGGCATCTATCGCCTTCTCCTCAGCGACTATCATTTACCCGTCAATATCGGCAACCCGTCTGAGATTACTCTTAAGCAGTTTGCGGATGAAGTGATCGCTCTCACAGGCACCAAACAGAAGATCGTGTACAAGCCCCTGCCCGTAGACGATCCCAAGCAACGCAGGCCCGATATTACCAAAGCACAACAGATACTCGGATGGGAACCAAAAGTAGAGCGTAAGGAAGGATTGAAAGCTACCTATGAATACTTTAAATCCCTGCCGCCGGAAGAATGGCGCAAATTGCCGAAGGAATTTACAAGTGGCAAATAGCAGGAGGATCGAAGCGATTGACAGGCGATAATATTCTGAACCCCGAATCAATAATAATGAGCGAAGCAAAAATATTCAACGATCTTACCGTGAAAAAAGCCAAATTGGCTGTGATTGGGCTGGGTTATGTGGGACTTCCCATCGCCCTGGAATTTGCCAAAAAGATTGCTGTCATAGGATTTGATATCAATAGGCGGCGCGTCGGGATGATGCAGCAAGGCCTCGACCCCAGTAAAGAAGTGGCCATGGAAGAATTTAAGGACAGGGATATCGTCTTCACCGATGACCTTGCCATTCTTAAAGAAGCCCGCTTCTTCATTGTTGCCGTTCCCACCCCCGTAGACAAATACAATGTACCTGACCTGAAGCCCCTTATCAGCGCCTCGGAAACGGTAGGGAAAGTGCTGAAAAAGGGAGATTATGTGGTATATGAATCCACTACCTATCCCGGGTGCACGGAGGAAGATTGTCTGCCTATACTGGAAAAAACCTCCGGGCTGCAATCCGGCAAAGACTTTAAGCTCGGCTATTCCCCCGAACGAATCAACCCCGGGGACAAAAAGCATACTCTTCGCACTGTAATAAAAGTAGTATCCGGTGATGACGCCGGATCTCTTGATGAAATTGCGAAGACTTATGAACTGGTCGTAGACGCGGGAGTTCACCGGGCCCCTTCTATCAAAGTGGCGGAGGCCAGCAAAATTGTGGAGAACACCCAGCGTGACCTGAACATTGCCCTGATGAATGAACTATCCCTGATCTTCGATCGTATGGGGATTAATACCTACGATGTGATCGAGGCTGCCGGCACTAAATGGAATTTCCTTAAATTTCAGCCAGGCCTGGTAGGGGGGCATTGCATCGGCATCGATCCCTATTACCTTACCCATAAAGCCGCTGCCCTGGGTTATGAATCAAAAGTGATCTCTTCCTCCCGCTATATTAACGATGACATGGCCAAATATGTGGCCCGAAAGATCATAACCCATGTGCTGCGGATATCCAACGAGCCGAAGGTCCTGGTTAAAGGAGTTACGTTTAAAGAAAATGTGAGCGATATCCGCAATTCCAGGATCGTCGACACGGTGAAAGAATTACTGGCATTTAATATTAAAGTAGACGTGGAAGATCCCTATGCAGTAGAAGAAGAAGTGCACGAAGAATATGGACTGCACCTGGCCCGGAAGATAGAAGATAACTATGACGCAGTGATCGTCACTGTTCCCCATGCGCCCTATAAAGACCTGGATGATGCATACTTTACCTCTATCACCCGAAAGGACGCCCTGATCGCCGATTTAAAAGGCAGCTATAAGAATAAGATTACTAACAGAAAATATTGGAGTTTATAATGGCCGATGTTACAAAAAAAATAATGATCACCGGAGGAGCGGGCTTCATAGGCTCCCATGTGGTACGGTTATTTGTAAAAAAATATCCGCAATACCTCATCGTAAACCTCGATGCGCTGACCTATGCGGGCAATCTGGCGAACTTAAGGGATGTGGAATCGGCTGAGAATTATAAATTCGAAAAAGGGGATATCAACGATGAAAAGCATGTCGCGGAATTATTCGAGGCCTACCATTTCGACTCTGTCATTCACCTGGCAGCGGAGAGCCATGTAGACCGATCCATTCTCGATCCCCTCGCATTTGTCCGGACCAATGTACTCGGAACAGCAGCTCTCCTGAATGTGAGCCTTCAGCAATGGAAGGACGACCTGGAAGGGAAATTATTCTACCATGTATCGACTGACGAAGTATATGGATCCCTGGGAGCAGAAGGCTTTTTCACAGAAGAGACCCCCTATGATCCAAGATCTCCCTATTCCGCGTCCAAGGCATCTTCCGATCATTTTGTAATGGCTTATTATCATACTTATGGCCTTCCCATTATCCTCTCGAATTGTTCCAATAATTACGGATCTCATCATTTCCCTGAGAAGCTGATCCCATTAATGATCAATAATATCCTCAATAATAAGCCCTTGCCGGTTTATGGGAAAGGGGAGAATGTGCGGGACTGGCTGTATGTGGAAGATCATGCCAGGGCCATCGATACGATCTTTCATAAAGGAAAGAAAGGGGGCAAATACAATATAGGGGGCTTTAACGAATGGAAAAATATCGATATTGTACACCTGCTGTGTCGCATTATGGATAAGAAGCTCGGACGGACGGAAGGCGCATCGGCCAAATTGATCACTTATGTGAAAGATCGCCCCGGACATGACCTCCGTTATGCGATCGATGCTACTAAATTAAACAGGGAATTGGGCTGGACGCCATCCCTGCAATTCGAAGAGGGATTGGAAAAGACGGTAGACTGGTACTTGCAGAATCAGGACTGGGTGAAGCAGGTGACCTCCGGTGACTACCAGAAATACTATAATAAGCAATATGGTAAGTCGCAATAGTATCGACGAACAGTACATATGTAACTCAAATTTTTCCAGACATGCCCTTCACTGCTACGGAATTTCCCGGATTATTCATCTTTGAGCCGGTCGTATTAAAAGACGACCGGGGATATTTTTTCGAATCCTATAATGAACAGACTTTTAATGAACAAGGGATTCTCAACCGGTTCATTCAGGACAACCAGTCTTTTTCCCGGCATGGGGTCATACGCGGGCTGCACTATCAGCTTGACCCTCATCCTCAGTCCAAACTCATACGTGTCTTGCAGGGAAAGATCCTGGATGTGGCGGTAGATATCCGCAAAGGCTCTCCTACCTACGGGAAATTCAAGAGCATAGAATTGTCCGCAGAAAATAAGCGACAATTGTTGATCCCAAGGGGGTTTGCACATGGATTCTCCGTATTGAGCGAAACTGCTGAAGTATCATATAAATGTGATGGGTTGTATCATAAGGCCAGCGAAGGCGGGATCCGGTATGATGATCCGGCCCTGGGTATTGATTGGGGGCTGCCGGCGGCTGAGGCCATTGTTTCTCCCAAAGACCTTGAACTCCCTGTTCTTGCCGAATGCAGGAATAATTTCCAATTTCAGGGGTAAGACGCGCATCGGGGGGCCATCCGTCCCTGACAAAAGACTCATTCATGGAAAAGAAAAAAATCATCGTCACAGGAGCCAGCGGCCAACTGGGTCGGGAGTTGCAGGCGTTGGCCGGCACTTTCCCCGCGTTGGACTTCTTCTTTACCGACCGCGATAGTCTTCCCATTGGAGACCCTGGCCGTGTCATCGCCTTTTTCAGGGAAACCCGTCCCGCCTTTTGCATCAACTGTGCCGCTTACACCGCCGTTGACAAGGCGGAAACAGAAAAAGACCTGGCCTTTGCCATCAACGGAGAGGCTGTAGGTTTACTGGCTCTTGCCTGTAAGGGTGTGGGGGCACGCCTTATTCATATCTCTACCGATTACGTATTCGATGGTCAATCCGCTATCCCCCTGAAAGAAAGCGATCCTACCGGTCCCATCAATATATATGGTGCTTCCAAACTGAAAGGCGAGCAATTGGCCTTACAGAACAATGAAGACACTGTCATTATCCGTACCTCCTGGGTCTACTCTGAATTCGGGAATAACTTTGTAAAGACCATGATCCGGCTGATGAGGGAAAAAGAATCCATCAAGGTGATTAATGACCAGATCGGCTCTCCCACCTATGCGGCTGACCTGGCTGCTGTCATCCTCCGGATCGCTTCCGGAGAGAAATTTGTCCCCGGGATCTATCATTATAGCAATGAAGGGCAGATCAGCTGGTTTGACTTTGCACTGGCCATAAAGGAGCTCACGTCCAGTTCCTGCTCCGTAGATCCCATCCCCACTTCACAATATCCTACCCCCGCCAAAAGGCCTCATTACTCTTTATTAGATAAAAGCCTTATAAAAAACACGTATGGTTTAGCGATTCCCGGATGGAAGGAAAGGCTGGCCGTCTGTATCGCCCGGCTAAGAGCAGCTGCAAGCAGTTAGCTGGCGGGGTATCTTAAATGTGGAAAACTTACCGGGGAGTAAAAACCTTAAAGTAATAAAATTTATATTTTGTAAATATATAATAATCAATATAATATCCCTTCTATTTTTAATATTGCCCAATATTGGGATAAAACACTATACCCGGAGGTTTGTAGGTGTAACAAATGTTTTATAGTTTTCGGTCTTGAAATTTAGAGTACCCTGATTCCCGGTAATTGATCCAAATTGATCGTAAGACGATTTCCAGGAATTGACACCTTAATCCATACTTATGAAACCTATCTACTTTCTTTGGGCCTTAGTGCTACCCGTATACTCCTTTCTTACCCGGAGTACCAAAGCTCGTATATACCTTTTCTGTTCCTTCCTGTTGTTGGGAAATTATACCGTCCGGGCAGAAGGTACACTAGAAGTAATGCCCATCGCAGCCAATGGTACAGGTCTTATTGTAAATACCGACCCCAATTTCCCGCTGGGAAATCTGGGTAGCTATATGACAACTGGAATGCTGCCAGCGCCGACAGACAACCGCATTTACATCCGTATAAAAGATTATACGATGGAAACCTTATACTATGGCTTCAATTGGGAGCCTCTGTCCGCCGGCGGTAAGCCGTCGCAGAATCCGTACACGGACGTATTTATGATCATTTATGACCCTAACGGCAACCCTGTAGGCCTTCCCATCCACCTTCCTTCTACCCCCGGCCCGGGCCTTATTAACGGAGCCACCCACCTCGCTGCCTGGGGAAGCGCTCGCCTTGGTCCCAAAATAGGCACGACCGGCAGCTACAATCCGGGGATATTTAAACCGGCCATGAATGGCGACTACTTCGTCACCTTCTACCGGAGCAGCGACCCTAATGGCGCTATCCATGATATCCAGGAGTCCATGATTTCCAAATATTTCGATTTGACGGTGGCGCAGACCGTCGGAACCACCGTTACCAAATTTCCGGGCCGCGCACACTGTAATGAGTGGGCTTTTTCCGTTTATAATCCGGCCACTTACGATATACAGGATCCCCTTATTTCTACCAATGCAGCGTTTTTCACCTTTACCCCTGACTCGGTGGTGGTAAAAGTTTCTTTTCCGAATGCAGGATTCCAACCCCTTGCTTATATCGTTGCTTTCAACAATTTTGGTGTTATAAATGGCGGTAACTGGCTCCAGGATCGGAAATCCATCGTTTTGCAGAAACTGGTAAGTCCTTACCTCACGGGAGGGTACGACGTATTTTTAAACCAGCCGGATCCTGCCATCTGGGTGCCCTGTGTCTTCCCAAGCGCGCCTTCGCTGGTGTCACCGACGATCTCAGGTTGCCCGCCTGGCCCCTATAACGTCCGGTTCCGGGCGCCGCAGGCCGGGGACTATTATATCTTTTTCGACCTCAACGGGCAAGCAGGCTATCAGCTTAATTCAGCAGACCGCTTTATCGAGCTGATCAGCCAGTCACCCGGCATCATTACCTATGTCTGGGACGGTAAGGACGGTCTGGGTAATCCCGTACCGGCCAACACCTCCTTTCCCATTTCCTTTTCTTTCCGCAAAGGCCGTATCAATGTTCCCTGCTATGATGTGGAATTGAATATTGGGGGATTTACTGTGGGCAACGTTGCCCCCGCTTATTCATATCCAAAGTCGACAACTTTATACTGGAACGATACTCAATTATATAGTGTAGGTACGGATTGCTCCACTGGACAGAACGGCTTTGCAGCCAATAATAATAATTATACAGGGTCAGGGTATGACAGATCGATATTGGGAGAGACCCCTGTCACCTCTGCCGTCTCTGCCGTTCCCTATCTCAGCCATGGCCGAGCCTGGAACGGGAATGGCAACATTACCGATACCGTCCCGGCGCCCTGGGTTATGGATAACAGTGTTCACAATGATAAGGATAATGTTCAATGTAATGACTTCGGAAATGCCCGTTTGATCAATACCTGGGCCTGGGGGGTCGACACAGCGGTCACGCAGACGCTGAAGCTGACCTGTATCAGTGTATCCGGTAAGGTCTGGGATGACGCCGATGGCAGCGCCGGTGGTAGCTTCAGCAACACGATACCTACTAACAGCGAGACGGGCACCAATGCCGGCAATCAGCTATTTGCCAACCTGATCGATCCGATCTCGGGCACTGTCCTGTCTACGGTGGCCGTTAATCCGGATGGCACCTATACGCTGAACAACTGCCCGCTCAATGCAACCAATATGCAGGTCGTGATTTCCGATACTGCAGGCATTGCCGGCAGCCCCATCCCTCCTGCTATTCCGGCTGCCTGGGTCAACACATCGCCCCTGGCGCGTACATTTAGTACGACAAATTTGAACGTCACGGGCATTGACTTTGGCATCGAACAAATTCCGAATGCCGTTAATCAAAGCTATATTATCGCCACTCCGGTCCAGAATAGTCTTTACACGCTGAACGGAGCAGGCACCCTTGCCAGTCCGGGCCCTCTAAAGGGCTCAGACCCTGAAGATGGAACAATGGGTGCGGGAAAAAAATTCGTGATCACCCAGTTGCCTTCTAACGAACAATTATGGTATAATGGCGCCCAGGTGACCGTCAATACAATAATCCCTAACTATAACCCTGCACTGCTGCAGGTGAAATTTACTTCTATCACTGTCCTGGCCACAGATTTTTTCTATGCTTTTGTAGACGCTGCGGGCAAACAGGGGACCCCGGCGCAGTACGTCATCAAATTGACTACCGTGCTGGAGACGACCATTGGCTCGTTTACAGGAAGGGGCTCCGATGCGGGCAACATATTGAACTGGACCGGCTACAATGAGACCAATGGCGCCTACTATATTATTGAACGATCTTCTGATGGAAGCAACTTTACGTCCATTGGCCGTATAGACGGAGCGGGCGCCGGAGCTACGGGAAATCATGTATTTACCGATCCTCATCCTGTGGCGGGAGTGACGAATTATTACAGGCTGGTTCTGACGGACCTCAGTGGAGGCGCAACTTACAGTAATATCGTGACCGTAGCATCCACAGGTGGCAGCGCTATCTTTGAGGTGGCTCCTAACCCCTTCCATGATGCCATCAACATAAAACTGAATCTGACACAGGCGGAAAAAATTTCTGTCCGGCTGTTGGATAGTAAAGGCATGCTGTTAAGACAGACAGCGTATGGGGGTGTTAAGGGTGTAAATGCCCTGCAGGTAGGCGGACTCGGCTCCCTTCCCATATCGGTGTATTTTGTACAGGTCGTATTGCCGGATCAGGTGTTTGTGCGAAAGGTGTTTAATCGGTGATCAAAAATGTTCCTCCTCAGTTCCTGCCGGACTCTAACCCGGCAGGAGCTAACCTATGAGCCCTTTTTTTGAGCAACCATTAATCCAAACTTAATCCCAAACCCGGACTCTTATGAAAACCTTACTGCCGGTCATTGGTCTCCTGTTAACAGGAGGTCATGACTCCTTTGCCCAGAGCAATCCAAAAGTTCTCAATGCAGAAGTGGCTACGATCCTGATAGGTAATTATACCGCTTCCGTTTATGGTGCGACAAATGTTATTACCGATCCGGATGTTATTGCTGCGGAGCTGGTAAGCAGAATATCCACTGACTCCCTGAAAGCCGATCTGTTTGCGCTAAGAAGCTTCCAGAACAGGAATATGTTCTCCGACACCAGTTCCAATACCAGGGGCATCGGCGCCGCCCGCCGTTGGGTCTATAATAAATTCCTTCAATACAGCAACACCAATGAAGGCAGGTTGAAGGTATCCTATCTGCAATTTGATTATGATCCCCACTCTTACAATTGTACCGTCTATCCTTCTCCTTCGATCACGAAGCACAGTAACATCATGGCCGTATTGCCGGGTAGCCAGACTGTTAATAAATCCCTGATCATCGTAGAAGGGCATATCGACAGCCGCAATGGTGATCCCTGCGATGTCAACGGAGATGCCTTCGGCATAGGGGATAACGCCACAGGCACCGCGCTGGTCATGGAACTGGCCCGGGTCATGAGTAAATATACTTTCCGCAACACCATTGTTTTTTCTGTCAATACGGGTGAAGAGCAGGGCCTGCTCGGAGCTAAAGCCCTGGCTAATTATCTTAATACCAGGACCCCGGTCCGGGTCCCTATCAAAGCTGTTAACAATAATGACGTATCCGGAGGCATCTTCTGCGGTCATACTGCTTCCGCTCCGGGCTGCACCGTCCCCGTCTATGGCAATATCGATAGTTCGGATCTGCGGATTTTTTCCAAAGACGACATCAATTCGCCATATAAGCAATGGGCCCGTTATATTAAACTGGAATACAAAGAGCAAATACGTAACCTCGTGCAGGTCCCGACGAATATTCAGATTATGGAAGCTGAGGACAGGACAGGCAGGGGAGGAGATCATCAGGCTTTTTCCCCGCTTAATTACACGGCTGTGCGTTTTACCCAGGCCAATGAGGATGGGAATGGCGGCACCAACACAATAGACCGCCAGCACAGTATAAGAGATAGCCTGGGCCTGGACAAAAATCATGACGGGATCGAAGACTCCCTTTATGTGGATGTCGACTACCTTGCCCGGAATGCCCTGGTCAACGGAAATTCGCTGGCCATGGTAGCACTGGGGCCGGACACGATCACCATGAACCCTTCGCTGGTTACAGCGAACAGAGTGCGGGTGCAATTTGTAGGGGCAGCTTCCCCGGCTTACCGGGTAGCAGTGCGTTCCACCACCAACGATTGGGATAGCGTCTATACCATTACCGGTAAGACGGTGGACACTGTAGTAGTTCCTTACAGCACGAATTCCACTTTTTATATCAGCGCTGCCGCTATGGATAATAATAATACAGAAAGCCAGTTCTCCACCGAATATACGCTGAAGACAACATTGGTGCCCCTGTACCTGGTTCCGGATACGACGGCCCCGGCTCCTCCGCCTCCTGATTATTATGGGATCCAGTTGATGCCAAACAGACCCAATCCTTTCGATGAGTCCACGATGATCGCGGTCGCATCGGGTACCGATATTTTTGCGGACAGGACCTTTCTTATTATCAGTACCATGGATGGGCGTATCATCCGGCGGATAAAAGTTCCTTTAAAGAAAGGCATTAATGAAATAGTGTATAATCATGGGTTTGGAATGCTGGCAGGGATCTATATCTGCTCCCTGATCATTGACGGTTTGCCCGTTCAGAGCACAAAAATGGTATTCCGGAACCAATAATACCCCACCTGCTTTCGGTCAGTAATGCTACACCAGCAGACTCGATCAGCGAGCCCCGGCCTCCGGGGCTTCGCTCATTATAAAAAAAATGCCTGTAAATTTTTGATTTACAGGCATTTGCTAACTTCTGTTGCCCGACAAGGGCTCGAACCTCGACATACAGATCCAGAATCTGTCGTACTACCATTATACTATCGGGCAATGGGACGGCAAATGTAGTAAATTTCAAACAAATATCCTATAGTCGTCCCTCTATCCAGCCGGCAAAATCTTCCACGGTATAAAATAATTCATCCGGATGCAGTTCCTTCAATTGTTCAGACCCGGCTGTTTCCGCCCAGGCCGCGGCAACAACAGGGATCCCCACCTTCCTGCATGCTTCGATGTCGCTGGGGGCATCTCCAACATAGATCACTTCCTCCTTTTCAATACCTGTCCATTGCTGAAGAATAGTCTGTATGCCTTCCGGTTTCCGGGGCCCGTGGGCAGCTCCTGTTTCGATAAACTCAAAAAAAGAAAGTATGCCGAACTGTTCCAGAGAAATAGCCGTACTATATTTCCCTTTTCCTGTCACCATTCCTATCCGGATGGCCTTTCCCTGTAATTTCTTTAATAGCTCCTTAATGCCGGCAAATGGCCGGGGGCACATTCCATGTAATGTTTTATAAAAATGCAGATAGTCTGACACCCCCTTTTCATAATGATCGGGCGCCAATGCCTTTATCGTCCCTTCTTCGGACGGCCCGAAAGTGGCTATTATTTCTTCGTCTGTTATAGTACGGTTGATAAGAGGCTGAACAGATTCCCTGAAAGCCCGGATACATAGCGGCAGGGTATCGGCTAAAGTTCCGTCAAGGTCGAAGATCACTGCTGAGATTTTTTGCATTTGATACTTTTATAAACTTCTTTTTATACTCATGGAGCGCGGTAATGATCCGGACAGGATTCTTCCACTCAAAGAGATGGATCAGCCATAAGGTAAGCCGGAGGGTCCCTTTAAAATGCAATAGGGTATTGCCCAGCGTGTTGATGTTCTTGTCCCGGGCATCGATAAAGAGAGGATAATCCGTCCCCGCCTTTTTGTGGAGGTCTTCCGCAAAACGGTAGTGGCTGCCATAGTTTCGGTAATAAATATACCCAATTGTCCACACTTTTCCTCAACCCCGGTCAAAAGCCCTGTTATCCGGGCACAGATTATTCTGGCAGGATTTTTCTATGATATCCGGTATAAAATCGTTGTTATGAAAAATACCATAAAGAAAATGCTGGGGATAATAGTGTTGTTGGGCACGGCAAGCTTTTTACTGCCGGGTTGCATAGAGCACCGCTATGTCAACGAGCATCATCATCATTCCCCCGAATATTATCATCGTCATCATAGGACTCCGCCTCCTGGAGTAGACATTGATATCCATAATTAATAAAACTTTCTTCCATATATATCAGGGGTATAAGCCGGTAGCCTTTCCATAAGGAAAGGTTGCTTTTTTTTGTCACGCCTGTCTGACCCATCGCCCTGCAAACTTCTCCATCGCCTCCTCCAACCTTCCATAGTATATACGCTTTTTTCCATTACCAGAAAATGCCACCTGGCATTTTTTTGGAATCCTGAGCATTCTAATTTTACACACACATAGCCCCCTTACCCGGGCAATTTAAAAAAACCTACTATGGAAAGAAATGAACCCAAACGCTACCTGTCTATCCGCCTGCTGCCTGCTGAATTCAAAGAGATACACCAGCAATATAAATCCTCGGGCTGTGGCAGTCTGACAGAATATGCCAAAAAAGTATTGATGAATAAGCCCGTTACGAATCCCATTACGGAGGGGGGCCGCAACGAGTCCATCGACGAAATACTGCATTGCCTCATAGGAATTAAAAGCAGGCTGGACTCATTGGAAGAGCACCTGGATGAAAGGACAGATGCGCAATTGCGGCAGGAGATGGCCGACATCAAATCCTTCACCCGCGAATTTTATGAAAAATGGTCGCATTTTGATCCTGTTTTTTTCGGATATTTGAGGAAAGCCAAACGTCTATGAATTTTTTATCCAATGAACGATTGCTGGTCAGTTCCAACGATAATAAGATTATTCTCACCGATCAACGTATTCACCTGACGGATAAGATATGGGGTAAGCCCTACCAGATCACCATCTTTCTCGAAGACATCAGTTCCGTTGAATATCTCTGGCGCGAAAATATTTACTACCTCATTAGCGCCGCATTACTTTTCTTACTGGCAGTTGTCAATATTGGTAACGTGAGCTCTATCGGGATCGTTTACTTCGGTTTTATTATGGGAGGTATGTTTTTAACCTTCTGGTTAAAATCCCGCCAACGACTAATAAAGATCTCTTCCAAGGGAGGGAGCGCTCTCTGCTTTATCGTAGAAAGAATGGATGACCCTCACATCGAAGACTTCCTGCATAAAGTACAGGAAGCTAAATCTCACCGGCTAAAAGAGCTCTATATGCACTAGGCCCATATTCCTCCTCTTCTCTCCTCCTCTTGCTATGGGCTCTTCTATACGCCCGTATTTAAAGTCTGTTAACAATCTGTTTGAACTCCATTGACAAGTTAGGATGACTCCTTGAATTAACTTAGCCTTAACAGAGAAACTATTCTATACGAGAAAATATTGACTGCCTGGTTAGTTACCACCGGGTGGGCTTTGCATTGTAAACTTTAGATATCCCTTACATACATTAACCAAAAACTACTGCTATGACAAGATCCTTTCGGGTCACCTTATTTAACAGGATCAAGCTTTTTTTTCCTGTGCTCATCCTTCTCTTATACGGATCGATACGCGCATTTCCGCAAACACCTGATCCGGCCACCGGCACCTTGAATGTATCCGGTCTTATTAAAGATGCAGGAGATGGCCGGCCTTTAGGCGGGGCTTCGATTGAAGTTGCCGGCTCCAAAAGAGGGACGGTATCCAATGAGGATGGAAAATTCATTATCAAGGCAGCGATTGGAAATTCGCTTATTATCAGGATGATAGGATATTTGCAAAAGGAATACAAGGTCACGGGTGCGACCAGCCAGCTGATCATCACCCTGAAACTGGATCCCAAAGGATTGACAGATGTGGTGATCATCGGATACCAGACTCTGGCCCGCCGCCAGGTCAGCGCGGCAGTGACGTCCATCGATCCCAAGACCATTGCCGACATCCCCACCCCCACCCTGGATGGCTTGCTGCAGGGCCGTGTGGCAGGGATGAATGTGCAGAACAATTCCGGGGAGCCAGGCGTGCGCAGCACGGTGGTGATCCGGGGAAATACCGCCGTGGGCAGGTCCGCTAATAATGATGCCAGCACGCCTGCGGGAAAGGCCAGTCTTGCCCGCGCAGTCAGCGGCCCCCTCTATGTGATCGACGGGGTGCCGCAGTCTACGGATGATATCGCCGCCATCAACTATGGCAACGGGACCAATACGGATGTGCTCGCCGGGATTCCCATCAACGACATCGAGAGCATCGATATCCTGAAAGACGCCTCGGCGTCTGCGATCTATGGATCGAGGGGCGCCAACGGGGTGATCATTATAAAAACAAAAAGAGGGATAGCCGGAAAGACCCGGGTGAACTTCAGCACTTACCATGGTGTGACGGAGCGTCCGGTATTGGATAAGATCCTGATCGGCGCCGAGGAGAACCGTGCCAAGATGGCCCTGATCGAATCCTACGGCCCGTATAACTCCCTGAATAATTTACCCCAGATCCTCACCGATACGCTGAACCCTGCCTTTAATAATGCGAATAAATATCAGGACGGCATTTTCCGGAACGGGATCGTTCACAATTACGATCTGTCGGTCACCGGGGGATCGGATGTGATCACCTACCGCTATGGGCTGAATTACTATGATGAGAATGGGATCCTGAAAAATTCCGGGTTACAGCGATATAGCTTTAACACCAATATGGGCGTCAAGCTTTCTTCCCGCGTAACCGTCAACACACAGATCCGGTACGCCCGGCTGAACCGGCCAAGATCGATCAGCGATCTGACAGGCGGGTACGGCCCGTTCAACGGCGGATACTATGCTTCCTCACCGCTGCCGACTTCCACCTTATACCTTTCTCCGGCCAGCCAGGAATTCATCTTCGGGAATGCCAACAACCAGACCGATGCCAATGTGGATAATAACCTGAGCATCAGCCCTACCATTGAATGGAGGATCACCGACAAGCTGATCTTCAATACAGTGATCTCGTATGGCATGACCACCAGCCGGCGTGATACGTATACGCCCGGAAAATACCGGCGGAGCGGCCTGGGTTACGCGAGCAGCTTTACCGACAATGCTGCGAATTATCTGATCAGCAACACCCTGCAGTATACGACCCAACTCGGTAAGGAGAATCATTTCAATTTCCTGCTGGGTCAGAATACGGAATATCACCAGTATCGTTCCACCGATGCCGAGGCCGACGGGATCCCCAATGACCAGATCAGTGTCGTGGACGTATTGATCAAGAACAATTCAACCGCCCGTTCGGATCTGATCGAGAGCGGTATCCAATCCGGTTTCTTCCGGGCCACCTATGATTATAAAAGACGGTACCTGCTGTCCGCCGTATTTAATGCGGATGCTTCTTCCAAATTCGGGAGCAATAGCCGGGTCGGTTATTTCCCCTCTGTATCCGCAGGCTGGATCATCAGCGACGAAGACTTTATGAAAGGCGCGGCTGGCTGGCTGACCATGTTGAAGATACGGGGCAGCTATGGCATCACCGGCCGGCAGCCGGATGACGGGAATAATTATCTGTCCTATAACACCTATAATATAGGCGCCGGCGGTTTTACGGGAAGTATCAATCCCTCGACCGGTCTGAACCAGTCATTCACCTACAATGCCATCCCCGCGATCTCTCCGAACTTCAGCGCCGGGATCGCCAATAAGGACCTGACCTGGGAGCATTCGAAAGAGTGGAACCTTGGGGTCGACCTGACCATGCTGAACGGTCGGTTCAATCTTACGACGGATCTGTACGTACGTAACACCAGCAAGGGGATCTTCTCCCTGGTGCTGCCGATCACGACCGGTTATTCAGTGATCACCACCAATGCGATCGGCACCCGGAACGAGGGGATCGAGGCGCAGATGAGCGCGCATTGGTTCGCCCCTTCCAGCAAATTCCAATGGGAAACCGATTTCAATATAGCGTATAACAAGAATATGGTGACCAGCCTGCCAAATGGCGGGCGGGATATCCAGGTGGGCGATGGCGGTACCAATTACCTGCTGAGACAGGGACATCCTATCAACCAGTTCTTCGTGTTCAAGCAAACAGGTATTTACAAGACGGATGCCGATGTCCCGGTCAACCGGGTTACCGGCGGGGTGTTAAACTTTTATGGGTATAATTTCATGGGGGGGGACCCGATCTGGCAGGACACTAACGGCGACGG
>Ga0307511_10001897_pt1 | contig 21953 bp, 23 predicted proteins | sample 13_EM_MG_FD_200266 | JGI IMG/M metagenome (GOLD analysis project Ga0307511, IMG submission 200266) | Populus trichocarpa ectomycorrhiza microbial communities from riparian zone in the Pacific Northwest, United States - 13_EM | ecosystem: Host-associated > Plants > Roots > Unclassified | place...
GCCCGGAAGTCCTGCTTCTCATGTAGATCCACACGGCTGCAAACCTCCAATGCCTGGTCACGGAGGCAATGTCCGTCCTCCAGTAACAACAGCGTTTCGCCGTTGAGATCATCCACTCGAACGCTGTCTCGCTTGGCGAGGCGGTGCTGATCAGGTACCGCGACCGTGAAAGCCTCTGTGTACAACTCCCGAGTTTCGAAACCCTCCGCATCCACAGGCAGTGCGAGAATCCCGAGGTCGATCTCCCCAGCTTCGAGCTTCTCCAGAATCTGCGCGGTCTGATACTCATACAGGCGCAGTTCCAGCCGCGGCAACGACTTGCGTATCGGCTGCGACACACGCGGTAACAGATACGGACCAATGGTTGGCAACAGCGCCACGCGCAGTCTGCCTGCCAGCGGATCCCGATGGGCGCGGGCCAACGTAACCACCTCTTCACTCGCCTCGAGCATTCGCCTGGCGCGCGCCACGATCTGCTCTCCGGCCTCAGTCAGACTTACGTTCTTCGGCTGGCGTTCGATGAGCTGCACCCCCAGGTAATCCTCCAGCTTCTTGAGCTGTGCCGACAGCGTCGGTTGGCTGACGAAGCACTTCTCGGCCGCACGCCCGAAATGCCGCGTATCCGCCACCGCGACCAGGTAGCGCAGGTCCTTCAGCTTGATATCCACCCCTTGGCTCATGGCTCCTCCCGGTGCGCCGCACGCGGCGCGCCCATATACAAAATCTATCGAGATTATAATATCAATCGATTGGAACTATATAGTGCCCGCCGGCATGATGCTCGCCATCCCAAGGGGAGAACCCGTCAACTCATCTTTCAGGAGCTATTTGAAATGTTAGGTATTGGACAGAAATTCCCGCAGTTTTCCCTCACGGGCGTGGTGTCGAGCGATCTGAAGAGCGCTTTCCAGCCGTTCACCCAGGACAGCTTCCCGGGCAAGTGGCAGGTCGTATTCTTCTGGCCGAAGGACTTCACGTTTGTGTGCCCGACCGAGATTGCCGCGTTCGGCAAGCTCGACAAGGAATTCAAGGCCCGTGACGCGCAGATCCTCGGCGTCAGCATCGACAGCGAGTTCGTGCACCTGGCCTGGCGTCGCGACAAGGACGAGTTGAAGAGCCTGCCCTTCCCGATGCTCGCCGACATCAAGCGCGACCTGACCACCCAGCTCGGTATTCTCGACCCGGAAGCCGGTGTGGCGCAGCGCGCAACCTACATCGTGGATCCGCAGGGCGTGGTTCGCTTCGTCTATGTGACCGATCTCAATGTCGGCCGCAATCCTGAGGAAGTTCTGCGCGTGTTGGACGCACTGCAGACGGACGAGCTGTGCCCCTGCAATTGGAAGCAGGGTGAGGAGACTCTGAAGGCTGCGTAATTTGGCCGACGGCTACCGGGCGGGCGTCCTATGGGGCGCCCAACCCCGGTGCGTGTCCCCAACCTGAGGAATTCAAACATGACCACTCTCGACACCCTGCGCGATGCGATTCCCGATTACGCTCGCGATCTGAAACTGAATCTCGGAAGCGTGCTCAGCACCACCGGCGCTCCTGGCCTGACTGACAAGCAGATCTGGGCAGTCGCGCTGGCTTCCGCGATCGCTTCCCGTAACCTGCCATTTACCCGTGACGTGGAGTCGCTTGCTGCCGCTCACCTCGATGCCGCCTACATCAACGGTACGCGGGCCGCTGCATCGATCATGGGCATGAACAACATCTACTACCGGTTCCTGCATCTCGTCGAAGATCCGGAGTACGCGCAGATGCCTGCTCGGTTGCGCATGAACGTCATCGGCAATCCAGGCATCGACAAACAGGACTTCGAGCTTCTGTCGCTCGCTGTATCCGCGATCAATGGCTGCGGGACCTGTGTTGCCTCGCATGAGCGCACGTTGCGCAAACACGGAATGGGCCGCGAGGCGGTGCAGAGTGCGGTCCGAATCGCAGCAACTGTCCACGCAGTGGCGCGAGTTCTCGAGGACGCGCAGCATCACGGGGCCGGGCAGGTGCAGGCAGCTGCCTGAAGATCCAACCAGCTGCCCCGGGCTCCCGCCGGTGCGCTATCCTCAAGTCATGTCGATCAGGTTATCGGCGGGAGTCGTGGTCGTCAGGAACGTAAAAGGTTCCTGGCTGTTCCTGATGTTGCGTGCCTATCGCAACTGGGACTTCCCAAAAGGAGCGGTCGAACCGGCAGAGGAGCCGCTGGCTGCAGCCATTCGCGAAGTGCAGGAAGAAACCCTGATCGATGAGCTCCAATTCACCTGGGGCGAGGTCTATCGCCAGACCGCTCCTTACAGCCACAAGAAAGTTGCGCGTTACTACATCGCCCAGACATCGACAGAGGCGGTGACACTACCGGTGCGTCCCGAGCTCGGTCGCCCCGAGCACAATGAGTGGCGTTGGGTCACGTTCGAACAGGGCCTGGCGCTGTGCTCGCCGCGGCTCGATCCCATCATGCGCTGGGCCGGCGAGACCCTCGGATTGGTGCCCAGACCATAGCCCACCGGGCGCCACTCACCCGCTCCATCGGCGATACTGGCGTCCCGGGGTCTGGAACCTGATCGAATGGAACATCGGCCGTTGGCGCCAGCCTGTCTGCTGGCGCTGCTTTCGATATGCGTATCGGTCGTAGCGACTGGTGCCGTGACGGTCCGCGATGACACCGGCCAGCCCCTTTCCCTGCCATCCACGCCCTCCCGCATCATCAGCCTGGCCCCTGGAGCCACGGAAATGCTCTTTGCAGCTGGCGCTGGCGAGCACGTGATTGCGACCGTTCAGTATTCGGACGAGCCGGCTGCCGCGAAACAGGTACCCAGAATCGGGGACGTCGTGGCAATCGATATGGAAAAGCTCGTGGCCCTGCGACCGGAGGTTGTGGTCGTCTGGCCCGGCGGTGGCAATCCCGCGCAAATCGAAGAGATCGGCCGGCTCGGCTTTCCGCTCTATCGACAGCAGGTCAACGCTCTCGCGGACCTTCCCGGATCACTACGCCGCCTTGGAGCACTCGCGGGTACAGGCGCCATTGCCGAACAGGCTGCGCGCAACATCGAAGCAAGGCTTGCGGCTCTTTCGCACACGTACGAAGGAGGTCGCCATCCCAGCGTCCTGCTGCAGGTGTGGAATCATCCGATCTACACTGTTGGTGGTACGCATCTCATGAGCGATGCATTGAGGCTGTGCGGCGTGAGAAACGTGTTTGGCGATCTGCGCGACCTCGGTCCCGCGGTTGATGTTGAAGCCGTAGTTGCCCGCAATCCCGACATCATTGTTGCCGCGGCTCCGCCGGGAGCCGGCCTCGAGTGGCTCGCCGATTGGCGGCGCTTCACCACACTTCGCGCGGTGCGTAACGGCAATCTCGTCACGTTCGAAGACCAACGCCTGACCCGCCTCGGTCCCAGCGTTGTCTCTGCAACAGAGGGACTGTGCAAAATATTGGCTGCGCGGCGCCTCAGTCCCTGAAATTGTTGAACTGCAGCGGCGTTTCGAGCTTGGATCCGCGCAACAACTGAATCGCCTGCTGCAGATCATCGCGGCTCTTGCCCGTCACCCGCACCTTGTCACCCTGCAGGGCTGCCTGCACCTTCAGCTTCGAGTCCTTGATCAGGCGCGAGATTTTCTTGCCGGTCTCCTGGTCGATGCCCTGCTTGAACATGACTTCCTGCTGGGCCGTGGCGAGCGTGATCTGCGGGTCCTTGACATCCAGGTACGCAAGATCGATCCCGCGCTTCGACAGGCGCAACTTCAGGATGTCCAGCATCTGCTTGAGCTGAAAATCCACCTGCGCTTTCATCGTCACAGTGTGCTCTTCCAGCTCGAACACCGCACCGGTGTCCTTGAAGTCGAAGCGCTGCGACAGCTCGCGGTTTGCCTGGTCCACCGCGTTCGTCAGCTCGTGGCCGTCCAATTCCGAAACAACATCGAATGAAGGCATCGCATTCTCCGCGCTATTTCTTGCCGGCTGCGCTCCTGACTTGCGCCTCCAGCTGCTTGCGATTCTTGCGCGCCAGCTCCATGAATCGCGGCGTGGGCCCGATGTCCTCGTAGACCGGATCTCCCTGCTCGTCGGTTGAAATGACTTTCTGTCCCGCTACGTACGGCATGGCCGTGGCCACCTCCTGCAGCGCCGCGCCCAGAAGGTCGGTGATCAACTGCTCGGCCGTCCGTCCCGGGAACATCTCCGTCAGCGCTTGCAGCTGAGCCGCGTCATCCACACCTAAGCGGACTGAATATTCCGTCACCGTTCGCGGCTCGGCAGCCGTCTCCCGCCAGCTTTCGAGCAGCTTTTTGAAACTCACTGGTCAACTCCACGTCGATTGATGCGCAGCCCCTATTCTAGGCGATAACTTGACGCCTTGGCCGGACCCCGGCGATACTCATCCGCACATGTCTCAGCAGCACCTCATTTCCCAGAACACGTGGTGGTGGCGCACCTCCTGACGGAGTGGGCCCCGTTCGCTGCTTAGTTTCCCGACACTTAAGATTTCTCAGCGCGAAAACCCATCTCCGGTGACCCCGAGATGGGTTTTTTGCTTATTGCGGCATGATTTGGATAGAGGAGTAAGGCGTGAAACCGCCGTTCGACATATCCGGTGACCTCGATACGCCCGTGTCGGCGTTCATAAAGCTCGCTGCATTCGAGCCCCGCTTCCTGCTCGAAAGCGTCGAAGGTGCAGAGCGGCTGGCCCGCTACTCCTTCATCGGCTTCGGCGATGGGCTCGAGGTGAAGCTCGATCGCCACGGTCTCACTGTGGGGCGCGAGCGCCGCCCCATACCCGCAAACGGCTTCGAGCTGCTGCAAGCGCTGCGCGATGCCTTGAGGCTGGCCCCGCAACCGCAGCCCGACATAGCAGGCGTGCCGCTGGCCGGTGGCCTCGTAGGCTATTCGTCATACGACGTGGTGCGTTTCTTTGAACGGCTGCCGGTGCGAATCGAAAGTGGGGCACCGGCGCTGCACTACATCGCACCTCGATCCCTGCTCGTGTTCGATCACCTCACCCGCGGCATCGCCTTGGTGCATGCAGGCTCGGACGAAGAGCGCCGGTCACTGCGGAAGGAAGTCATCCGTGCACTACACGGAGCGCTCCCTCACGCCGGCCGGCCTGGCCGTTACTCCCAGCCGACCGCGGCCTATGGGCGCAGTGACTACCTGGCTGGCGTGAAGCGTACACAGGAGTACATCGCCTCCGGTGATGTTTACCAGTTGGTACTGTCCGCGAGATTTGCGGGCCGCCATGAGCTCGACCCGTTCCAGGCATATCGTGCACTGCGCCTCATCAATCCCTCCCCCTACATGTACTACTGCGCCCTCGGTGATGTAACAGTGGTTGGTTCGTCGCCCGAGGCGCTCGTCAAGCTGAAAGAGGGCCGGGCGCAATTGCGCCCTATCGCCGGCACCCGCCCACGTTCGGACGATATGGCGACGGACATCGCGCGAGAGGCAGAGTTGCGCGCCGATCCGAAAGAGAACGCGGAGCACGTCATGCTCGTCGACCTGGCTCGCAACGACCTGGGACGCGTCGCACGCGCCGGCAGTGTTCGTGTCGAGCCTTATCGCGCCATCGAACGCTACAGTCACGTCATGCACATGGTCAGTGGCGTACATGGAGAACTGGCTTCAGGCTGTGACGCATTTGACCTGTTCGCCGCGGCGTTTCCCGCTGGTACATTGGTCGGTGCACCCAAAGTCAGGGCAATGCAAATCATCGATGAACTGGAGCCCACCAATCGCGGTCTCTATGGCGGCACCGTGGGCTATTTCGGCGCCGGGGGCGACATGGATCATGCCATCACGATACGAACACTCGTGTTCAACGGCGATGAATACAGCTTTCAGGCGGGCGCCGGCATCGTCGCCGACAGCGTACCCGAGACCGAGTACGAAGAAGTTCTTGCCAAGAGCGGCTCCATGGTCCGGGGATTGCAGATGGTCGAGGGCGGCCTATGAAACCCCGCCTGCTGCTGATCGACAACTATGACTCCTTCACTTACAACCTCGTGCAGGCATTCCTGGTGCTCGGCGCCAATGTCCAGGTCTATCGCAACGATGCGATAACGCCCGATGCCGCCCGCAAGCTGGCTCCATCACACCTGTGCATCTCGCCCGGGCCCGGTACACCCTACGACGCCGGAATCTCGATGGACATGATTCGTGCCTTCGCAGGCAGCATTCCGGTGTTGGGAGTGTGCCTGGGGCATCAATCCATCGTCGAAGTGTTTGGCGGCAAGGTCGTGCGCGCCGGCCGCCTCATGCACGGCAAGACATCCAGCGTCGAGCACGACGGCCGAACGTTGTTTGCCGGCCTGCCACAACCGTGCGAAGTCGGCCGTTATCATTCGCTGATCGCCGCTCCCGACACACTCCCCGCGGAACTCGAAGTGAGCGCGCGGACTCCCGAAGGGGAGATCATGGGAGTACGCCACCGGACATTGATGGTCGAGGGAGTGCAGTTTCATCCGGAAAGCATTCTGACTCCCGACGGTCCCGCCCTGATGAAAAACTTCCTGGAATTCACGGCTGGCGAGCGGCCGCGGCAATCCATCCCTGGAGTGGCCGATGCCTCCGTCACGTGACACGCTCGAGAAGCTGCTCAACCGCCGAAGCCTGAGCGAGTTGGAAGCCGAGGACCTGTTGCTGCAGTTGACGGATCCGACGGGCGCTCCGGCCATGGCCGGGGCTATCCTGGCGGCTCTGCGGACCAAGGGCGTCATTGCCGATGAAGTGCGCGGGTTTGCCCGCGGAATGCGCCGGCTCGCTCGCCGCCCGCAGATTCCAACCGACCTGCGGGCCATCGACATCGTCGGCACCGGCGGAGACGCGTCGGGCAGTCTCAATATTTCGACGGGGACTGCGTTACTGACCGCTGCGTGTGGCGTGCCGGTCCTCAAGCACGGCAATCGGTCAGTATCCAGCCGGGCTGGCAGCGCGGACGTTCTCGAGGCGCTGGGTCTGAAGGTCCCCCTGGACGAGAAGGAAGCGGCTGATTGTCTCGCGGCCTCCAATTTCACGTTTCTCTTTGCGCCTCACTATCATCCGGCCATGAAGGCTGTTGGACCGGTGCGCGCCGCGCTCGGTGTGCGCACGATTTTCAACATCCTGGGACCTCTGACGAATCCCGCTGCACCGCCGTTTCATCTTATCGGCGCCTTCAGCCTCGAGATTGCGCGTCTCATTGCCGAGACATTGTCAGGCATGGAAGTAGAGCGAACATTTGTCGTGCATGGCGCTGAAGGTTGGGACGAGCCGACGCCGATCGGTCCCTTTACCGTGTTCGACGTCCGGCCGGGCACCGTTGACATGCAGATCAGGCTCCCCGCCGATTACGGGTTGCAGACGTGCAAGGCCGAAGGCCTTGCTGGAGGAGACGCTCAACACAATGCTCGTGCCCTCGAAGCGGTATTGACCGGACAGGACCGTGGACCGCACCGGGATTGTCTGCTGCTCGGTACGGCGCTCGCACTCGAAGTGGCCGGACGAGTACGCTCCCCGCAGGAAGGCGTGGAGCTTGCGACAAGCGCAATTGACAGCGGCAGAGCGCGCGGCGTACTGCAAGCGATCACCTCGTTCTCCAACAGCCTGCGCGCCGCCGCCGCATCGCCCGCAGGCGCTGCATCGTGAGCGACTTTCTCCAACAAATGGCCAAAGGCAGCCACGAACGCCTGCAGGCAGCCAAACGAACCTGCTCTGAAGCCGCCCTGTTGCAAAAGGCGCTCGCGACATCACCTCCTCCCCGGTTGAGAGCAAACCCAGCGCGCTTCGATCTCATCGCAGAGCTCAAACTGCGCTCGCCAGCCCTCGGGCAGCTCAAGTCCTCCGACGAGAACGTCGCCGGCCGCGTAACAACCTACGCGCGCGCCGGCGCCGCCGCGGTATCGGTGCTGACCGAGCCAAGCCGTTTCGATGGCTCCATGGCACACCTCGAGACCGCCAGCCAGGCGCTTGTTCCCCTGAGCGTTCCGGCCATGCGCAAGGACTTCCTCGTAGATCCCTATCAAGTGATCGAGGCGCGAGTGGCCGGCGCGGGCGGTGTTCTCATCATACTTCGGATGTTGCCTCGGGCAGGCATCGAGGCACTACTGGACTGCGCTCGCACCCTCGGCCTGTTTGTCCTGCTCGAAGCCTTTGACGAAGCTGATATCGAAGCAATGCATGACATCATCGGCGCGGGCGCCCGGCGCGGCGCAAGTCAACATGCCGCGCCAGGTCAGGATAACGCGCCGCTATTGGCCGGCCTGAACTGCCGCGATCTGGCTACCCTGCAGATCGTTCCGCAGCGCCTGCTCGAGCTTGCGCACCGGCTGCCAACAAACGTGCCGCGGGTTGCCGAAAGCGGGGTAGTCTCACCGGACGATGCTGCTCGAGTGGCCAAAGCCGGTTACGAATATGCTCTCGTCGGGAGCGCCCTCATGCAAGGCGGTGACCCCCACGTCCTCGCAGCGGCCATGTTGAAAGCGGGCCGCGCATGACAGTCTGGGTCAAAATCTGTGGCATGACGACCCCCGAAGCAGTCGAGGCCGCGCTGAATGCAGGCGTCGACGCCATAGGTTTTGTGTTTGCGGAATCCATCCGCCAGGTGAGTCCCGCGAAGGCTGCGAGCCTGGCGGCACCCGCCCGTGGCCGTGTCCTGTGTACCGCGGTGACACGACATCCGACGCAGCAGGCAATCGACGAAATCGTCGCCGTGTTCAAACCCGATCTGTTGCAAACTGATGCGCAAGACCTGCCGGGCCTTCGAATCGCCCCGCAGGTGCAGGTGCTGCCGGTTTTTCGGCGGTGGCAGGGCGATGAGGGTCCCCTGGCCGGCCCGTTGCCCGCCAGGCTGTTGTTTGAAGGACTCGCCAGTGGCAGCGGCATGCCTTGCGACTGGGTGGGTGCGCGCCACATGGCCCGCAGATCACAATTGATTCTCGCAGGCGGCCTGAATGCAGCCAACGTTGCAGCAGCCATCGCAGAAGTTCGTCCGTTTGGAGTTGATGTATCCAGCGGCGTGGAAGAGCGCCCGGGTATCAAAAGTCAGGTTGAGATTGCGCGCTTCGTGTCAGCCGCGCGCAGCTTGGAGGAAAACTGATGACAGCCTCTGCAATCGATGGTGAGCGCCTGCTCGCCGATTCCATCGCCGGTAAATTCCCGGACGCCCAGGGTCGCTTCGGCCCCTTCGGCGGCCGCTATGTGCCCGAGACCCTCATTCCGGCATTGGAGAGGCTCGACGAAGGCATCCGGAAGCATCTGCACGCCAGCGATTTCCAGCTCGAATACCAACAGCAGCTGAAAAGCTGGGTAGGTCGCCCGACGGCGCTGACGTACGCCGCGAGGCTCTCGGCGCGCTGGGGCGCAAAGGTCTGGCTGAAACGCGAAGATCTTGCTCACACGGGTGCTCACAAGATCAACAATGCCATCGGCCAGGCGTTGCTTGCCAAGCGGCTCGGTGCGAAGCGCATCGTCGCGGAAACGGGCGCAGGACAACATGGAGTGGCAAGCGCGGCTGCGTGCGCCCGCCTCGGCCTGCCCTGCACCGTCTACATGGGAGCGGTCGACATGGAGCGCCAGGCGCCCAATGTTGGAAGGATGCGGCTTCTCGGTGCAACCGTAGTCCCCGTTACCACAGGCGATCGGACTCTGCGCGCGGCCATCGACGAAGCTTTACGCGACTGGGTTGCCGACCCCCTTGATACCTACTACCTGATCGGCTCCGCCGTTGGGCCGCACCCGTATCCGTATCTCGTTCGCGAGCTGCAGGCAGTCATTGGCCGCGAGGCCCGCGCGCAGATGCTCGAAGATGCCGGTGGCCTTCCGGATGTACTGATTGCGTGCGTGGGTGGAGGGTCCAATTCCATCGGCGCCTTCCATGCCTTCGTGCCGGACAAGTCTGTGGCCATCATCGGCGTTGAAGCGGGCGGCCGCGGCAAAGGACTGGGAGACAACGCTGCAACCCTTTCGTACGGCAGTCCGGGCGTGTTGCAGGGCAGCTTCTCGATGCTGTTGCAGGATCAGGATGGCCAGATCCAGGAGACTCACTCGGTATCGGCCGGTCTCGACTATCCCGGCGTAGGACCGGAACACGCACTGTTGCTTGCTGCGGGCCGGGTTCGCTATCAGACCGCATCGGACGACGAGGCGCTCGAGGCTGTGAAAGCGTGCAGCGAATACGAAGGGATCCTTCCGGCTCTCGAAAGTGCTCACGCGTTGATTGGCGCGAAGCACTGGGCGGCCAAGCATCCCGGACATCGCATTCTCGTTTGCCTGTCCGGTCGCGGTGACAAAGACATGCCCACACTGCAGAGCACTCTGTTGGCAGGTGCGCAATGAAGCCGCGAGACCGTATCAGCGAGGCGCTGCGCGCGGCCGGCCGCGGTGGTGAGCCCGCCCTGGTTGCCTTTCTAACCGCCGGATATCCGCGCAAGGACCAATTTCGCGAGCACCTCCAGGCGGTGGCCGCCGCAGCGGATGTTGTCGAGATCGGCGTCCCGTTCACCGATCCGATGGCGGATGGAGTCACCATACAACGCTCGAGTCAGGCAGCCCTTGCGCAGGGGGTCAGCTTGCGCTGGATTCTGGCTGAGCTCGAAGCCCTCGTTCGGATCGACAAGGCGCGCCTCGACGCGCCCCTCCTTCTCATGAGTTACCTCAATCCGCTGTTGGCTTACGGCCTGGACCGCCTGGCGGACGCGGCGGCGCGTGCGCACGTGGCGGGATTCATCGTGCCGGATCTGCCGTACGACGAGGGCAGCGAGCTGCGCAAAGCGCTGGACGCGCATGGGATTGCGATGGTTCAGATGGTCACACCCGTCACCAAGCCCGAACGGATGCAACAACTCTGCGACAGCAGCCAGGGCTTTGTTTATGCAGTCACGATGACGGGTACGACCGGCAAGAACGTAACCGTGCCGGTCGAAGTCATGGGGTATCTTGATCGCGTGCGCGCGCTGGCCAAGGTCCCGGTTTGTGCGGGGTTTGGTATTCGCAGCCGCGAACAGGTGGAGCGTCTTCGCGGGCACGTGGATGGCGTTGTCGTAGGTTCGGCTCTGGTGGAGGTTCTCGAGCGCGGCGAAAATCCAACCGAGTGGCTTGGAGCGCTGCGCGGAGGATGAGGCACACGTCATTGTCGCATGCCGGCAAACATTGGAAGCTCGCGGCGCTCCTGGCCGCGCTGTCCATGGTGAGTCCGTTTTCGATCGACACCTTTTTTCCGTCGTTCCACGCCATCGCAGCCGACTTTGCGCTGAGCAAGTGGGCCGTCCAGCAGACGCTGACGGTCTACATGCTGCCGCTGTCGCTCATGTCCCTGGTACAGGGGCCGCTGTCCGACGCAGTGGGCCGGCGCCCGGTCATTCTGGCAGGGTTGTCCGTTTACACCCTGGCCTCCATCGGCTGCACATTCGCTCCGAACTTCAGCACTCTGCTCGTATTCCGGGCGTTGCAGGGAATCAGCGCCGGCGTGGGCGTGATCGTCGGGCGCGCGGTGATCCGCGATCTGTTCGAGGGACCCCAGGCGCAGAGACTGCTGAGCCTCGTCACCATGCTGTTCGCTTTCGCGCCGGCCGTAGCCCCGATCATCGGCGGCTGGCTCCATGTCACGTTGGGATGGCACGGGGTGTTTGGGTTCATGGCCCTGTTTGGCGCGGCTCTCGGAATTGGCACGTACGCGCTGCTGCCCGAGACGCATCCGAAGGAGAAACGCGCGCACCTGCAAGTGAGCGGGCTGGCACGCACGGCCTGGAGCGTAATGCAGCACCGCGAGTTCCTGTTGCTCGCGGTGGCGATGGGCGCCAATTTCGCCGCCTTGATGAGTTTCATCGGCGCGGCTCCCGCCGTGGTCGAAGACCACTGGCACCTGAGCGAGACTCAGTTCGCGAACCTCTTCATCCCCGTCATTGGCGGACTCATCACGTCCGCCTTCATCTCCGGCCGCATGGCCGGCCGGTTCACCTACGCGCAGCAATCCCACCTGGGCTTCCTGCTTGCCATGACGGGAAGTGGTCTCATGACCCTGCTGCAAGCCTTGCTGACCGCGCCGCCGATCCTGCTGCAACAAGTCATCCTCGCGGTCATTGCGTTCGGTGTGCAGCTTGCCAGTCCAACACTGAGCCTGCGGATGCTGGACCTCTTTCCCCTCGCTCGCGGATCGGCTGCCTCGGTGCAATCGTGTGTGTCGATTGCAATCTCGGCGCTCGTGTTTGGTGTCATCTCGCCCGTCCTCAGCGGTTCCATGCTGACCCTGGCGGAAGGCTCGTTCCTGGCGGCACTGGTTGGCTTCGGGCTGTGGCATCTGGCACAACGACAGCGTCGCGAGCTACAGCTTAAGGCCAACTCGCCCTTGTAGCGACCGCTTGCCCGCCGCTGCGGCGAGCTCTGCAACCCGAGTGGCTTGCGCCGGCGGTAACACCTGAAACTGCGGGTTGGTGGCGAGGCGCTGTTCGACGACGCTCAGTGCCTCGCCATTCGAGCGCTTGGCCAGCAGAAGTCCCACGAACTCGTTGGCGAGGCGGTCGGCCGCTCGGACATCATCCCACGTCGAAGTCGCTTCGAGTAGGGCGCGGTACTCCAGCTGTGCCGGGCCATGCTGCCGCAGCCACGTCTCGATCTCCTGCCAACCCTCGATTGGTTTACGCACACGAAAGTTGGCGTAGGCCCGGTCCAACATCCGGCGGCGTTCCGTCTCATGCTCGCGTGCATCGCGTTCCGCCAGTCTCTCTTCACGGGTTTTACTGTCGATCCCCAGCTCCAGCCGATGCTCGAACAGGGCTCCGCCAACCAGCGCGAACGTCAGCATGTACACCAACTGCATCGCAGCCAGCGCCAACCCTGTCGATGTGACGTGAACCCACAGCCAGTAGATGCCCCCTGCAGTCAACAGCGTCACCGCATTGAGCGCAACGTAGTCCCTGCCGAGCGCCCTGATCAACGCGAGCAGGGCCGGCGGCCAGATCGCGTAGAAGGGATTGCGGGTCATTGCGAGTACGGCCATGTTGGCTGGCAGCACAGTCGTCGCAACGATGGCGGCGCAGAGCCCTGCCGCCGGCCCGACATGCTTGTGCAAGGCAACGACCAGCATGCCTTCGGCAATGATCAGCAGCGCCAACGCCAGCGGACGTTGCTCGCTGATCGGATTGACCATCTCAATGGACAACACCGGCGGCTCGGCGTCCCCGGCCACGACCGAGTCGAGCAGCACGAAGCAGTACTTGAAGAACCAGGATAAGAGCAGAAAGCCGAGCGGGATTCCCATGAGACCCGCCTGCAAAGCCATCAGCAGCCCGATCGAGAACGTGGCCACCAACAGCAGCGGCGTGCTGTGCAGGGGCAGGAGAAAATAACGTTTCACCGGCCCGGCTACGTGTCTTCAGGCACTCTCGGGAGACTCGGCAGGCACGCTGACCATGCGTGCCGATCGCCAGCCGCCATATTTGTAGTACAGCACGGCGAGAGTGGTGGCGAAGGCGGACGACAGCGGAAAGCTCCACCACACCGAATCCACGCCCAGGCGGTCTATGAATGCCTCCGCCAAGGGAACGCGCACCGCGAGCAACGATACCGTCAGCGCGATCAATGGCGCCATGACAGCGCCCGTCGCACGGACTACTCCAAACAGCACCAGCGTTATGCCGAAGAATATGAAGGAGGGTGTCGCAATCCGATTGATGTGGGTCGAGGCTTCCATGGCAGCCGAGCCGGCCGGCAGGAACAAAGCGTAGGCGTGACTTGCAAACAGCTCGAGCACCAGGACGACCGAACCGGTCAGAAGCAGCGCGTACAGGACGCCGACGCGCGCAACCGAGGCGACGCGATCCCATTTCTGCGCGCCTACGTTCTGCGCAGCGATGGACGATACCGCCATGCCGACGGCATAGGCCGGCATCTGAATGTAATTCCACAGTTGCAGCGACGCCCCGAAAGCCGCGGCCGTATCCACCCCGAAGCGATTCACGATCGAGATCATCAATATGCCGCTCAATGACAGCACCATCATCTGGGCGCTCATCGGAATGCCCTTCCTGACCAGTGCCCAGACGAGCGTCCAGTCCATACGCAACATCGACAACTCGTCCTTGTGGAGCACGAGCAGATGCCGTCGCCGGTACAGGTGCATGACGAGCGCCGTGAGACTGATAGCCTGCGACACGAACGTCGCCAGCGCCGAGCCTGCGATACCCAACCGCGGAATGGGACCGAGCCCGAAAATGAAGACCGGGTTCAACCCGATATCGATCGCCACCGACAGCAGCATGAAATAGAACGGCGTCTTGGAGTCGCCCGCGGCTCGCAACACCGATATCACGAACGCGTACATATACAGGCACGGAAGCGCCAGGAAGATCACCCGCATATACGCAATCGCCAGCGGCAACGAATCTGCCGGCGTCTTCATTGCGATCAGGATGGGTTCGCAGATGGCCAGGCCGATGATGGCCATGGCCACCGAGATGCCGGCGAAAAACGTGGCGCTGGTGCCCACCACGCGCTTGGCCTCTGCCATGTTGTTGGCGCCAATGCTCTGCCCGATGAGGATGGTCGCGGCCATGGCAATGCCGAACGCCGCGCCGATCAGCAGGAACATGACCGTATTGGCGATGGACGTGGCCGTGAGCGCGGCTTCTCCGAGAAAGCGGCCGACCCAGATGGAGTTGACCGAGCCGTTCAGAGACTGCAGAACATGGGCAAATAGAATCGGCAACGCGAACTGGACGAGTCCGCGGCTGATCGAGCCTTCGGTGAAGGAGCGGGGGCGTTGCATGATTGAGGGGAAGGGGTGGGGACGAGAAGAAAGGCTACCAGTTACGGGCGGCGCATGGCCACAAGCAGCCAGCCCGCGCCTGCTATGGCCAGCAGCCATCCCGGCCACGCACCGCCACCGTTCACGCCCAGCCACACGAGGCCACCCAAAAGAATCGTGGCGCCGACGGTGACGCCATCGCGTCTGCGGCCAGCCTGGCGCAATTCCGTCCTGATCTCCTCGATGGCCGGCGATTCCACCTGCATGTGAAACTGACCGCCCTGGGAGCGGTGCACTGCCGCCTTGAGGAGCGACGGCAGAGCTCGCGCGGTCTCCAGCAGTTCCGGCATCTGGGTTCGCAGGCTCCTGAGCACCTGCCGTACACCCACCCGCTCGCGCATCCATTCGCGCAGGATGGGGCTCGCCGTCTTCCAGATATCCAATTGCGGATACAGGTCGCGGCCCAGGCCCTCGACATTGAGCAGGGTCTTCTGCAACAGGATCAGCTGCGGCTGCACCTGCATGTCGAAGCGCCGCGAAATCTCGAAGAGCCGCACCAGGATCTGCCCGAAAGAAATATCCTCCAGGGGCCGGTCGAAGATCGGCTCGCACACAGTGCGGATGGCCGATTCCATCTCGTCCACACGCGTTCCGGGCGGCACCCATCCGGACTCGACGTGCAGCAGGGCTACGCGGCGGTAGTCACGATCGAAGACCGCGAGGAAGTTCTCTGCCAGGTAGCTCTGATCGCGCGGGTCGAGCGTTCCAACAATACCGAAGTCCACCGCCGCATAGCGCGGATTGCGCGGATCGTTCAGCAGCACGAAGATGTTGCCCGGGTGCATGTCCGCGTGAAAGAAATTGTGGCGGAAGACTTGCGTGAAGAAGATCCGCACGCCGTTTTCCGCCAGCTGCGCGATGTCTGTTCCAGCGGCCCGCAGGCGCTCCATGTCACTGATCGGGACGCCGTGGATGCGCTCCATCACCATCACGTTGATGCGGCAGTAATCCCAGTGGATTTCCGGCACGTAGAGAAGATCGGAGCCTAGAAAGTTACGCTTGAGCTGCGATGCGTTGGCGGCTTCGCGCATCAGGTCGAGCTCATCGAGAATGGTCTTCTCGTACTCCGCCACGATCTCGAGCGGACGCAACCGGCGGCTCTCGCTCCAGTAACGCTGTGCGAGACGGGCGAGGGCGTACAACACCTCGAGATCGCGCTTGATGACCTCGTTCATGCCCGGGCGCAACACCTTCACGACGACCTCGGTGCCGTCGGGGAGGTTGGCTGTGTGAACTTGAGCGATGGATGCGGCGGCGAGCGGCGTCTCGTCAAAGGTCGCGAAGGTCTCAGTGACGGGCCGCCCATGGGCGCGCTCTATGATCTCGCGCGCAACGGCGCCCGGAAACGGCGGCACACGGTCCTGCAGTTTCGCAAGCTCATTCGCGATATCGGCTGGCAGAAGGTCGCGGCGCGTGGAAACAGCCTGGCCGAATTTCACGAAGATCGGGCCCAGCTCCTGCAATGCGAGCCGCAACCGCTCGCCACGGTTGGCGCGGCGGCTTCGCTCGAACCAGACATCAGGCGACAGGAAGAAGAGAAACCGCAGCGGCCGGTACAGATGGGTGGCCCGGACAAAGTCATCCAGGCCGTGTTTCAGCAGAACACGTTGTATCTGGATCAGCCGTGCAAGAACACGCAGCTTCACAGGCGAGTCAGAAGATCGACACGCGCCGCGAGACGATCAACGTCATCACGCAATGTGTCAACGCCCTGTAGGAACTGTTCAGCCTCGCTGCGGGGGACCAGGTCTCGCCGTTCGTGCCCCAGGTACTCGGCGACGTTGCGGACAGTTGTTGTGGCCGCCTTGCGCGTCCAACCAAAAGCCGCGCGTGCGAAGCGCCCGATTTGATGCGCTGGCACGTCGCCCAACACGAGCGACAGCTCTTCTTCGAGGTCGGGTCTGAGCAAGAGCGCCATCTCGCGAAATTTCTGCGCAAGCTCGGCATCACCGTCAATCCGCACGTCCCCTCGCTGCAGCACCGCTTCGGGAGCAGAGCCCAAAAGGGCCAGCAGGCTGAGCGGCCCGCCTGTGACTATTGCATCGGGGGGCGCATCGGACGGCGCGTTCGTGAGCGCACCCGCGGTAACCGTGGACAATTTCAGGGAGGCGCCCGTGGACTCGAGGAGCACATAGCCGCCGCCCGCGGACCGCACCGGAGCGATCGTGAAGGCCACTCTTCGGCCCGCCAGCTCGCCACACAGCTGCTGCGCTCGGGGCGAGCGCGGTAGGCCGCGATTCAGTACATTTTCAAGGGTGGAAGTCAGCATCGGCGGTCGGTCATACAGTGCGCGCCGATCCTATACCGCGCCCGCCGCTTCCGCCATCTATCCGCCATCTATCCCCCATCTAACCGGGGGGGGTGCCAGCTCTAGTTGCGTCGACGGCGCTTGCGCGGTTTCGGGGCCGCCTTGGTCGGGTCATCGTCGCGGCAGCCCGCGCTCACGAGGAACCCATAGAACGCCTTGATGCATGACATGGAGACGAGGAGGTACTCGCGCACATCCTGTTCCGTCGCACTGATCAGCGTCTTGTGCTTCGCCTCGATCAGCCAGCGATCGAACGCATCCAGGTCGGCGCGATACGCTGACAGCATGCCTATCGGCAATCCCTGTTCGATGCATAGCACATCGAAGAAACGCCGGATCACATCCTCCGAAATGCCCGTCCACGGGTCGGCCGCAGTCGGCAGGTCGGTAGCCCCAACATGGACGTGATCGATCATGGGAATGACTTGCTTCATGGTCGCGCCAACTCGTCCCTGTGTCGGGTGGTTTCTCAAGCGCGGCTGGCGCCGCAGCGTCTCAAGGTGCCGATGGAGCCGCTCCGCTCGAATGTATGTCCGTCAGATAGCGGTCAACATCCGCCAGATAGTCCTTCAGCAGCTCGTGCGCCTTCACTGTGAGCGCCACAAAGTCGCGCCGTCCATCGCGCGCATCAGGCACCCGGTCAACATAGCCCCGCGCCGTCAGCTCACCGATCCGTCGCAGCGAGGTCGTTGCCGACACGCCAGGAATCGAAATGGTCAGCGCCGAGACCGACAGCTTGTGCTCGCCCTGTTCGGTCCGCAGCAATTCGAGGAGCAACTCCCAGGCAACATCATCGAGTTTGTGCTCGTCATAACGGCTGCGCAGCCGTCGCAGCCTCTCGATCGTATCGAGGACGGGCACCTTGGCCTTACGTCCCGTCGCCTCGGTTCCCGGAAGAGCGTGCTGTGCCACATCCGGTGCACGGCCGCGATGGATCAGCCGATCCTGGCGCGCCCGCTCGAGCGCGCGGCTCACGGCAGCCACCAGATCCGTGGTGCTGACCGGCTTCACCAGAAAATCGCACGCTCCGCCGCGCAGCGCGCCGATCGCCGATTCGAGGGACGGCTGAGCGGTGAGCAGCAGCACACGTGGCGTGGGGCGGCCGAGCGGAGTCTCGCTCAAGGCCTGCGCGAATTGCAGGCCATTCATGTGGGGCATGTACAGGTCGGTCACCACCACGGCGATCTCATCTTTCGCGGCAACGATCGACAAGGCCTGCTTCGGATCGCTGCTGCTGCAGCAGTTGAAGCCCGCACCACCCAGTGCGCGCTCCAGGACTGTCAGCGTCGTGAGATCGTCATCGAGAAGAAGGATTACCTCTTTCATGTCGCGGTCTGTGGCTTACGCGGATCCCTAATATAACAACGTTTCCCTGAAATCATTTCCTGCCGTCTTTCGCCGACACAGCCAAGCGTACCGTGCCGCGTTCACCGCAGTCACGGTCACAAGTCTCATTGCCCGCCCGGACGGCCCGGCGCTGTTATTGTCGGGTGCGCGCGACGCGCGCACCGGGACGTAAGGCCGTACAGTGTCTGCCATGTTTTTGTTAACAGGGGGCGAGTCAGGACTTATAACCGCGATGGACTGCGACGATACCACCCGCGAGGTTGTGGTAGCGGCACCCTTCGAGTCCTGCGGATTTCAGCATTTCCAGCAGCGCCTCCTGCCCGGGATGCATGCGGATCGATTCCGCCAGGTACCGGTAGCTGCTCTCATCCCGTGCGATCAGTTTGCCGAGCAACGGCAGCACGCGGAAGGAGTATGTGTCATATAACGGCTTCAGGCCGGGCAGAACCGGCTGCGAGAACTCCAGAACGAGCAGTTGGCCGCCGGGCTTCAACACCCGGCGCATGGAAGCGAGCGCGGCCGGCTTGTCGGTGACGTTACGCAGCCCAAAGCCAATCGTGATGCAGTCGAAACTCGAGTCGGCAAACGGCAGACGTTCGGCATTCGCCTGCACATAACGCAGGTTGCCGGCGTTGCCTGAATCGAGCAGGCGTTCCCGGCCCCGGCCCAGCATGGCCGCATTGATGTCGGTGAGGACGACGAGGCCCTTTTGACCCACTTGCTTCGCCAGTCCTGCCGCGAGATCGCCCGTGCCGCCCGCTACATCCAGTGCACTTTGTCCAGGACGCAGATTGGCCAGCGACAGCGTGAATTGCTTCCACAGCCGGTGGACGCCCCCTGACATAAGGTCGTTCATCAGGTCGTAGTTGTCCGCCACTGAGTCGAACACGCCGCGCACGCGGCGAGCCTTATCCCGCCAGGGGACGCGCTCGAAGCCGAAGTCCGTAGAGCCCTTGTCCGTCATCGTTTGTACTTGCTGAGTCTCCCTGGGGCTCATTATGGCACTGCCCACCGCCACAGTTGGGCCCCGGTGGGGCCGCCGTTGCGCTTAGCTCTCAGCTTCTCGCCCGGAATTGCCGCCGTGGTGCTTTTTTTTGTTGCTTTTTTGAAGCAGCGCTGCGCAGAATCGACGCGGATACGGGGGTCTTGAGAGTGGAAAGGGCCGGGCCTTAAAAAAGCCCGGCCCTTTTCTTTATCTGCCGGCTTTGCCGTGGCGCGCTGCAAGACCGCGAAGTTCTTGTTCCGCCTTATATTTAATGTCTGTTTCGAGACACACTGATAGCATCAGTGGATGGGGAGTGCGGACACTGAGCCTGGTGTGCACGGTGCGAGCGGGCTGGCGGATCACCCGGGACGGGCAGGACTGGTAGCCGCTGAGCTGGTGCGCGCGCAATACCGCAACATTCCGACCGCGGTTGTCGTCAACGCAATCATCTCAGCCCTCCTGTGCCTCGCGCTCCAGGAGACCGTATCCCCGGAGCGGCTTGCCTGGTGGCTGAGCGCAATCTACGTGGTCGCCGTCATCCGCCTCTTCTTCTGGCATCGTTTCAATAAAAGCCCCCTGACCGCCGCGAATATCCTGCGGTGGCGACGTATTGCGCTCCTCGGTTCCGGCGTGAACGGATTCACGTGGGGCCTGGGTGGCATTGTGTTGTATGCGCCCCATAGCCCGGCGAGCCAGTTTCTGCTGCTCATCACGCAATTTGGAATGGGCGCAGGGGCCGCTTACGCCTCCGCGCCAGCATTTACCGCCGTCATGGCCTACCTGCTGCCGAGCGTGCTGCTGTCGTCCGTTCCATTCTTCATGGAGGGCGATTCAGTACACGTCACACTGGGCGCAATGCTGTTCGTCTTCGTGGGGGCGGCCACTCACTTCACTTACGGCATCTCCCGAACGATTGCCCGGGCCATCGCATTGCGGTTCGAAAATATCGATCTCATCCAGGAGCTGCGCAATCAAACCCTGGTTGCCGAGCAGGCCCGGGAGGCGGCGGAGGAGGCTAACGTGGCCAAATCACGCTTCCTGGCCGCAGCCGGTCATGATCTGCGCCAGCCGTTGCATGCGCTGGGTTTTTTTGTCGATGCGCTGCAAGAGGAATCTCTTCCAGCCGATGGGCGTGCGATCGTCGGTAACATTCGACGTTCAGTGGACGCGATGGAGGACCTCTTCAACTCGCTCCTCGATGTTTCCCGGCTCGATGCGGGCATCGTGCGTCCGTGTATAGGGACCATTCCCTTGGGGCCACTCATGGAGCGAGTCCGGATCGAGTATGAACCGGCAGCGCGCCAGAAAGATCTCGCACTCTCGGTAGTACGCAACTCGCTCTTCGTACGTAGCGATCCCGTACTGCTCGATCGCATCATGCGCAACCTGGTTGCCAACGCAGTTCGCTATACCGACCGGGGCCGCATCATTCTCGGCGCCCGGCGCAGCGCAGAGGCCGTGCGAATCGAAGTGTGGGATTCCGGACGAGGGATTCCCAAGGACAAGCATCGGGAAATTTTTCAGGAGTTCCGTCAGCTCGAGAATCCGCAGCGCGACCGCCGAAAAGGGTTGGGACTCGGACTGGCCATTGTGGAGCGGCTCGTGAAGCTCCTCGACCATTCACTCGAACTGCGCTCGCAGCTCGGCAAAGGATCCGTGTTTGCCGTCTCGGTGCCTCGGGGGCGGCGCGAGGAATTCGTGCCGGGCGAGGCCGATGGTCAGATCGTCGTCGATCGCGACGTAGCCAACTCGTTGATTCTGCTGGTAGACGACGAACCCGATGTGCGCGACAGCATGCTCGCGCTGCTCGGCAAGTGGCGCTGCGAAGTCGTTGCCGCTGAATCCTGCGCCGGTATGCTGGAGAAACTCGTCTCCATCCGGCGAATGCCCGATCTCATCGTCGCGGATTACCGGTTGCAGGGCGAGGAGAACGGCATCGATGTCGTCGCGCGTTTGCGCGAGGAATTCAACGCACAGGTCCCCGCATTGCTGATAACGGGCGATACAGGGATGGAGCAGTTACGAGAAGCCGAGGAGAGCGGCCTGCACGTTCTTCACAAACCCCTGAATCCTTCCCGGCTACGTGCGCTGATCGCGAATCTGCGCCGGGAGCGGACACGGGCTGCTTGAGCGTTCGAGACACAGCGAGGTGCGGCAATGGATACTGTCGAACTACTTGCCCGGCGACGGCTGGGCGGCTTTGGCGCGCCGCTCCTGATAGCGCGCCCAGTTCACCGCCTGATCCCGTCCGAGCTCGTGCAGATACCGCCAGGTGAACAGACCGGTGTCATGGCCGTCGTCAAACACAATTTTGACGGCATATTGTCCGATGGGCTCCACCGCACGGACACCGACAGTCTCCTTGCCCAGCACCAGCACTTCCTGACCAGGGCCATGTCCTTTGACTTCAGCCGAGGGCGAGTGCACGCGCAGGTACTCGAACGGCAGCTCGAACCGGCTGCCGTCCGCAAAACACACTTCCAGCAGCCGGGATTTGCTGCGTACTTTGATCTCAGTCGCGACAGGTTCAGACATATATCCTCCAGTATAG
>Ga0307511_10001898_pt1 | contig 21949 bp, 24 predicted proteins | sample 13_EM_MG_FD_200266 | JGI IMG/M metagenome (GOLD analysis project Ga0307511, IMG submission 200266) | Populus trichocarpa ectomycorrhiza microbial communities from riparian zone in the Pacific Northwest, United States - 13_EM | ecosystem: Host-associated > Plants > Roots > Unclassified | place...
TGGGACAATGATTGTGCTGCGAAGTTCGAACTATTCCATCGTGATGGTACAACACTTCACCATACCTGATAGTGATCGCCCGACGCATTTACGACTTGACCCACATCTGAAACTCGAACTTGACTCTATTAACCTCTTGAATCCCTCCTGGAATATCAAATCCAGGCAGGTCTGCCCACGTCACCAGCTCGTCATGAGACGCCCTCTTCCACGCAGATCCATCGTTACGTTCATTCAAGAAGTCGGGCAGGAAGACATCACAATCAGGAAAATCGGGTTCATGAATGCGAGTCAGAAGGACGCGGTCTGCCTGCAGAGAGAGTGGGGAGGATGTGCTCAGGGTCGCCCCATAGACGGAGGCTCCGCCAATGATAAAAAGACGATGTACGTCCTGTCGGGCCTTGAGCTGATCTACAGCCATTTGCAAGTCGGGAAACAGCAAGGTTTCCGCAGGAACCGATCCATCATTTGGAGGCCTGCTCGTGAGTCAACTGGTGTCCTGGAAGTAGAAGCAAACCACTTGAGCATACAGTGGGTAATCTTTGTTGCGACTAAGTATGGCATTCAACCGAGACCTGAGGGGCCGATGCTTGGGCGGAATGCTCTCCCAAGTACCTCTGCCCATGATCAAGGCATTGATCGTTTCTTTCGGTGCATGCGTCGTGACACGACTGAAGAATGCCAAGTCTTTTGGGATGTGCCATGGCATCGTGCCATTCTGACCGATGCCATTCCTCCTTGTTGCAGCGACAATGATTGTTAGTCCTGACATCGTCGTGGTAGACGTCGCGAGCCGAAAACCAAATTCGGACTTCGGATGCAAATGATCAGTGGACGCCACTTGGTGTTCTTGCACTAATACATTGCATGGATTCAAGCGGACGACTATTCCGAGAGAAAGAATGCACTATGAATGGTACATTGCGCATCATCATGGAAGCGATATGCAAAGCGACAATAAATATAGATAACAATCTGTAAAACCCAACTGCAGCAGAACTGCGAATGAGACGAGAAGCCGATATCTCTGGGCCTTATTCGATGACCCATTTGCGTACCGCTTCTTTAACGAGGCGCCCCATCTCTTCCCGTGCATGTTTCTTTGCACTGTCCGTAATGCCAACTAGTGCATCTAGGGCACTTGGCGAGGTAGTAAGTGGGTCGAATTCAAGGAGATGTCCGTCCTTGATCGGCAGTGACACCAGAGCGGAAGCTGAACCTGAAGGCACAGCTACTAGAGGAAGTGGCACGGGGTTCGTTTTGGGCGTAGTGACCATAGTGGACTCTGGATGCAGTTGGGTGCGTGAGTTATTTCGTGAGTGAGTAGGAGCAGTGCTCTGGGAGTTTGTGCGTGAATGTGATTGCAGGCTTCCTCGACGCGAGTTGGCAAGTGTCACAGATGGGTCACGTCGTATAACGATGCTATTGACGCGTTTAAGCGTCTTCGGTATCCCGTTCACCTTCTCTCTATCTTTCCCCTTAGGTACTCCTTTACTTGACGTACCAGTTCCATGATCTTCCTCGTCACCACCAGTAAACCATCCAAGGCCCAGAGTATATGGGTTAGCAAGCGGCGATCCGTTGACACTGAGCATGCTCTCATCACGTCGTGGTGCTCTTACAGCAGGGTAGGTGGGCGCATGCGGAGGTAAAACGGGGTTAAAAGTTGACCTCGAAGGCACTCGTTGGCGCTGCAGTTGGTTACTTGAGTGACCATTGGGAAGTTTGGAAGGGGATGGCCCACGGACGGGCATGAACGGCGGGGGCTTGCCCAATTTATGTGGGCTAGGTGATGGCTGTTTTCGCGTTGTACTTCGTAGCTGTACAATTGGTACGAGTTAGATGGGTAACGTGCATGAAGATATCAGGAGTGTTACACGCACCGTTCCGGGCGTGTTAATTGAGAAAGGGTTCGGGGGACCCCCCTTCTTCTTTGGAGTGGCAACTGCCAAGCGTGCTGGAAGGGTTTCCTCTCTATGAGCAAGTAGACGCGATCCAGATACCACACACCGTTTTTAAGAGCCCGCGATGATTCACTGTCATGATTTGCGGTTCCCGAACCCGAAGCCTCTGTTTCCTCCAGTGCAGCGGCCCACTTCCGCTTTCGCGTCTCCCGATCTATTTCGATCGCTTCTACTTCACCCATCCGTTCCCTCTGAAGACCGCGTAAACATGCCTGAATGTCGCCATTGTACTTATCCGCAAAGTCTCCCATTGTGACGCTGCGCACAAGCTTGGGGATGCGAGAAATAAGACCCTCTTGGTGAAGCTTGAAATTCTTGAGGGCAGCTGCCAACCATTCTTCCAACTGGCGAACGCGGTGTTCAACTGAGATAGGGTGCGTGCACACGCATCAGTGGTGAACCATTCTTATGATTCGGAAGCGATGTACCTTCGATGTCCAGATTTTGCACGAGCTGCTGCTTTTCTTCTGGCGAATATCGACGCCTCGTATCGCGGATCTTCATCCTTGGAATGAAGAGTACTTGCTGGTTCCAAGTGGACACCGCAACGGACCGCGCAACAGCCGAAAATGTCACGTGACCGGGACTCAAGAGAAGACTCTGGGAGTCCGGGACGCACCATCACTCCTTTCCTCAGTCTTCGGTATCGGTGAGCGACGGTATGCAGACTCACTAGGAAAATGGCCAGGCGCCGTGACCCCAGTTGCATTTTCGCGTGGTCGAAACCACGGCGTTCTGTCAAAAGGGTAAAGTTCGTTGTCAAGTTGTCGACCCTCAAGAACGTGTCTGCAGCATGATGGCGTATGGTCTTCCGTTTCTCCAAAAATGCAAGCAGCCTGGTGAGAATGACAACCCTGTGATCATCAGATGCATTGACATATCGGTGTACAACCAGATGTCAACCTCTTCCGACAAGAAGAAGACTGTCATTCGCAAGATGGAGTAAGACGGAGTCACCGGCTTGTCGGATTTGTTGGCGTATACCCTGAAATCCCATGGCTTTGGTAGAGGTGGACCCTGTCACGGATCCCGGGATCCATATTTCGAGCTTTTCTCGGAAAGTGCGACGGTGCCTCACCCCTCAGCTGCCTTTACACGTCCAAGAACACTCCAAGATCCCGTCCCACTGTTACCCTATTCGCAAGTCCCGAAAAGCTCTCTCATGTCCCCTGAAAGTTCACACGGAAGTTCCGTGCGGGCCCTCTTTCCATTCCAGATGGGCTCTTTGATGTGAACGTTACCATGTAAAGAATAACATGTTATCGAGGCAGAGGTGTGCCTTAGCGGCAGCTTCCATTACTCCCATTCCCATCGGGTCAACCACGATAGGCTAAAGCCTGCCAAGTCATTGGGAGAAAAATAGCACTCAGTAAGGTTTGCAGCACTAGTACGATAGCTGTGGCAATAGGGATTCATTCGTCGATATGGTAGTTGGTTGGGGCCGCTCAAGGCAATGATACAACGGCTTTCCGTTCACCCGGAGAGGGATCCCCTATTCGGTAGGTCTATCTTACGCTCACTAACTAGAGACATTTTAGGGTTATGCGCGGTACCACAGGCTTTGCGCCACGAATTTGTAGTACGTGAATTCCCGGGGCCACATTCCGTCCAAACGTGCTCGTACTGTTCTTCGAGCAGTTGCACGGCTAGATCGAAAAGAACCTGATTGCTAACATCGCACGGCTGGCACATTGCGTTGCACATGTTGACTTGCAGTAAGCTGACCCATACTGGGTCAATATTGACGGTGGAAAGGAAGCAACCACATTCTGACCAGTCCTTGGGTGAGATTTCCGCTAGTTGACGAGGACCTCTATTGATGTGCAACGTAAGTAAATCTCGAAGTCGATTGCCGTGGCCATTACGGGGACCCACAGCTTCGTATGTGATCATACTTACCAATCGACTAACGCATTGACCCCACTCCGGGAAGTTTGATGGGTCAACGGAATCTGGTATCTTGATAATATTCGGTCTAGGAAGCAGAACTCATAGAGCCACACCTCCTACGCACTCTCGTTGCTGATTGACGAGGTGTGTACACATATGCAGTGTTTACACTGTTGCTCTCTTTTGTTGTAGCTTCCCACTGCACTCTACTTTGTCCCGAGATTAACACCAGCTACCTATCTTGCGGGGACGAGGACTGCTGTGTTGGTCGACGTACCAGGAATGTGGGCTTCGTGATGTTTGATGACTATTTTAATGTTATTTTTCGTCAATACGTACTTGAGTACCTGCAAGTCATGCTGTCCATATTACTGACCGGGATCCGGAAGAATTCCGCACGACAGCTATTGCCATCCTATATTCTAGCCATGCGGAAATCGCTAAGTTGCTGCTTTCTCCTTCGTTTTTGGTCTACGGTTTGCACCTCCATGGCCAACTGGTCAACATATGATAAACTTGCTGTATGATCAATGTTTTGTCTGAACTGACACCCTCTCCATGCTCATCAATTGCAAGCAAGTGACCACTGGCAAGTGAGACAGCAGTTTTTCTGCTCAATCCTTCAACATAACTAATGCCAACAGTGTCTCACTTGCAGTTGCTGTAATCACAGATAAAGCAACATAATTTCCTTGCTTCACTGCTGCATGCCTGCATCTTTGATCCCACAAAAATTTTGTTCAGACATTCAGCAATATTTCATTGCCCCCCTGGTCTACTCTGGTCTACTCAAATTTATATTGCATTGTAACCCAAGCATTATTCATTTTCATGTCTGTTGATGACTGTATGTGTAGCACATGGTGAATAGCAAGGTGTGATGACCTGTGACAGTAGTAATAAGAACCAAAATGCAGAGATCAGTACGTTTCTACAAGTCGCGCGAGGGTCACAGCTTCGTCCTCGCCCTCCGGCTGCAAGACATTTTCCAGTACCTACAAAATAATCAGGCTCTGGGAACAGACACGACACCGACCAGTGACTTACCTTGTTCACAGCAACAAATGTCTTTACCACATCGTCTCCAATAAGCTCCCCAATCTTGCGATCCTCTACCAAGCACCTCCTTGCACTCTCCAAATCTAACGGACGCTGCCTCGTAATCCCCTTCTCAACCCTCTCACGCTCGCTCATTTGAGCTGTTCCCTGAGCCCCACAACACTCCTCCTTTAATGTGAGTTTATCCCTGATCCCGATAATACCGGCACTCAACAAGCCCGCCAGCACAAGATACGGACTAGCAGTCCCATCGACCACCCTGACCTCAAAGTGGCGCGCCTTTGGTGAACTGGGGTGTTGGATCCGCACAGGTACCCCGCGATGATCGAGCCCCCAAGAGACCCATGATCCCAGAGAGAAGAACGTGTCGTCGACTGGCATTTGGTAGCACCGGGGGATGGGGAGCATGAATACAGTGACGGCGGAGAGGTGAGCCATGAGTCCCGCGAGAAAGTGATACTCGAGTGTTGTAAGGAGGGATGGGTGGGTGTTGGAAGGCGGGGATCGGCCGGTGGTGGAGTGCACAGAAATGTGGGCTTGTGCACCGTTGCTGCCTGCATCGGCATGAGTATGCGTGCGTCAGGAACTATGGTGGTCTCTGGGACTTACAGCCACCATCGTGCAGTGTGGGTGCGAGGGTCGCACGGAAGCCGTGTTTGGCCGCAACATTGTAGACCGTCTCGCGTGTGTGCACCAGTGCATCGGCTGCCTCGAGGGGGGAAAGGGGGCCTGTGACCAGCTCATACTGTAGAGGAAAAAGAAGAGACAATCAACAAGGAGGCAGAATCCAAATATGGAACCAAAGAACTGACCTGCCCAGTGCTCCCTTCAGAATGGAAATTCTGAAGCTCGATGCCGGATGTGGCAAGTGCGTTTGCGATCTCCTCAAGTACTTTGAGCTCCGTCGTGCCCGATCCGAACGCTGCAGTACTGCAACTCCCCCAGTTGTTCGCGATCTCAAGGGGGTTGGTCGACTTGAGGAGTGTGAACTCTGTCTCGAAGCCGACGAGGAATTGTATGTTGAGGACCTCTTCTGCATATCTGTCATGTCATCAGGGCTTCGTCAGCAACACTGTGCATTAGGGTGTATGTACTTCAGGATCCTCTTCAAGTTTGTCCTAGGACACAGTGGCACATCAAGCCGCCCCCCAATAGGCGCCTTCTCCTCGAAAAATCCAAACAGAGAAGCATGTCCGGGTGCATATCCACACAGCCTAAAGCTCGAGCGGTCCATAACAACGAGATAATCCCCCTCTGCGGAGGACCCTTCTGATGGTGTCGACCCAACCAAGGTAAACACGGTCTTTGGCAGGGCAACTCCAGAACGAGACGATTTGAGGACTTTGTTGAAGTAGGAGAGGGGAAGGATGTGACAGCTTAGTTGGTTGCAGAGGTCGACCCAATGGATACGGACGAACTTGACGCCCTGACCTTCAAGTGTGCAGGGTGCATCGGAGAGGGTGCCTGCGTCGACGGTCGAGGGAGTATATTCGACACCGAAATCAGTGGTAGACATAATGGGGGGTGAGGCAGAAGGAATACCTGAACCACTGGCAAGATAAGGCAGTCCTGAGGACAACCGGATCGATCCGACTGTGTACTTGGCCAGAAGAGAAGCTTGAACCAAACGGCATCATCACACCACTACATAGGTGTAGTAACTGAACTTGTGAAATGCATTGGGCAATGAGTATTGAGCACTTGCCCTTTTTGGGTGCCGGGACCCTGTATGTACAAAAAATTTACATAAATACGGCTTCGAATCTCCTTGAGGGCCTACTTCGATGGGTCGCCCCATATAAATATTACATACCGCTATGATCATCTAAATGTACAAATAATCATTATGTAATATTGACATGGGAGAGCAGAGGAAGTGAAGTGGTTGCTAGAGGTATAACATGATAGCAGATACTAAGTGTGCAGTGTGATAGTACAGACCAACGCAGTATTCCCCACATGCCCCTGTCCATGAGTCTAATTGATACAACCCAATAAGGAGTGGTCCAAAAAAAACCCGATTCTGGTAGGCCATCGTCACGATCGTGCTGGGTGCTGCTGCTGCACTTGTTCAGCAGCCTGCGGATCCCACGGTGGCGGATACCGTGCGTCGTCCAAGTTCTGGTCCGCGAGAGCATCCTTTATGCGATCCCTCGCGGTCATGTTCATCCTTGCTCGGCACCTAACGAGGCGGAGCTTCGTGCGGGTTATCCCTGCGGATACCAGTGAGCAGGCATATGAGGGGGAAAGAAAGACATACATGTGGTGATCGTGGTGCGGTCTTCCTCCGAAAACGGGTTGTCTTGTTGGAGGTCATATTGGAGGGTGTAGAGACACCAAAGCGATTCCTCATAGAGCTTCTCGCATTCGGTAGGCGTTGCCGCTTGATCTAGCAGTTCCTTCCGTGCCGCAGTTCGGCTCTAGGCAGAGAAAGTGATGTTCAGAATCGGGGAAGTAAACTTCAAATGACTTACGAGCAGCAATGCACGGTCGTAGACCAATTGTTCGAGATAAATTTTGGGACCATCATATTGGGCAGGCAACCAAGTCTTCACGAGCGCTGCACGGTCATTGCATTTGATGAACTGTTCCTTAAACCAAGAAAGCGCTAATACGTTTGATCAGCTTCTCTCTTGTCAATATGAAACAAGACCTCACCATCGTCAAAACCTTCACTAACTGTAAATTCCCCGTCTGGATGTCGCATTCGCAGATGTTCTTGGTAATTCCGGAGCTTGTTGATTCCCTTCTGGGAGAAAGACATCAAGAGCATATACACCGCAACACATGTTACGGCGTTACACTCCGCATCCTGAACTGCATTTCGTCTTCGTATAGCGTGTTTCTCTGCCTCTCCTTCGCGGCGCATGAACTTGTTGGGATCTGGAAGGGGTTCTGCAGAACAAGGGCAGTAAATATACAGACAACATTTAATGAACCAAAGACACCAACTCTGTGGAATCGCCTTAACGCCTTCGTACATCTCGTCCGCCCAGTGCGTCAACACATCGGCTTTCTGTGCAAGTTCCTCTAACGACTCCAGTAACTGGTCTTCCATCGGGTCAAGCTCAACAGGCATCCCATTTTTCTCCTTCAACCCCTCACTCGTAGGCGACCGGATGAGAATCTGCGGTCGCCGTGGTGAGGACGATTGGTAATGACCGGCACCGGGGGATATGGGCGATTTTGGCGATGAGACGCCAAAGAGCTTGCGCGACGCAAGACTTATAGCACGACTAAGAGCATTTGAGGCAGCACGAGAGGGCGAGGAGGAGAGGGGGGGTGCGTGAGGATGTGGCGGAGGTGGGAATGTCGTATTGCGAGTGGTTATTGGTGGCGCGGAGCGGGGTGAACCGGAGAGTGGTGAAGAGGAGACACGGTCTGGAGGATAAATATCGTCTGGAAGTGGGGAACCGGGGTTACGTTCCATTTCCCGCCGCCGTCGAACAGAACTGAGTTCTATAACATGCATTAGACGTCATATATAGCTGATTTTGCAAATGCAACATGCCATCCACTGCTTGATTGAATTCGAGTGCGCGAACATCGCCAACGAGCACGTATTCCTTTCGAATCAAACCGTCCTCCTCCGATTCCCCCGGAATGATCGAGCCTTCCGTGGACAACGGCTTAGGGCCAACGCGACCTTTGACGAAAGTAGTGCGAGCGAGCCCATCAGCATCCGGATTGGTGGGTTCTTGAGCTGATACAGGCGGACTTGTGGGCGCCTTACCATTCGCCGAAGAGGAGCTACAAAGAAACAAGATATTAAACCGAACAACGACCAATGTCAAGAAGTTGGGTACCTTGGGCGTGAAGTTGGCCCACTTACAGGGCTATCTTCCGAATTCGTGTCTCGCCTTCTGAAGTGAAATTTGCTAGGAGGAATCATTGCCTTCGGATCGAGGACCTCGGGCGGTATGACTCGGTGGTGCTCTGGAACATGTCCAATTGGGACATCATCATCAGCATCATCATCTCTTTGCGAACTCATAGCCGTCATCAAAGTCGACGTGCGAGATGTCATATCGGGAGTCAATCGTGGAAACTTTGATCTCGCGAGGGCTTCGCTCTTGAAAAACTCGTCGAAACTTGCACGCTCGGCTGGTTGGCGTTTCAAGAGCGCACGAATGAGGTTTTTGATATCCGTAGGAACAATCGGCAGAGCCTCTGGCTTGGCAGAACCTGGCGTGGGAGTAGATGGGTGTGTGGGTGCGAGGGAAGGGTCTTCATCGGGAAACTTGACGCCTTTCGAATGCTCGATTCTCTTTAGCAATTCGACATGGTTCTGTGCACGGAATGGAGGTCTGCCGATACACATCTCGTATAGGACAGCACCAACACTCCATAAATCGGCCTTTGCGTCGTACTTCTCATATCTTAGAATTTCGGGCGCCATGTATAATCTAGTCAACGAGCTCAATATTAAAAGTGGCTACATTTCGAAGCACGTACGGTGAGCCGCAGAGCGTTTCGGCTAACATCGCATTTGGTAGGGATCGCGCAAAGCCGAAATCTGCAATCTTCAATATTGGCACACCGACAGGATGTCCCTTGACGAACTCCTCAGGTGAAGCAGGGTTGAGTAGGAGATTCTGGGGCAGATTAGTCCTGCGAAAACGAATTCTCTAAATGCAGTACCTGTGGTTTAATGTCTCGATGGATTAGGTTTCGGGTTCTTAGGAATTTCAGTGCTCGGGCTAGTCATGCGTCTTACGGATGAACATTGGTATATTTCCAGGAGAGAACTTACCAAGTTGACGCAAGAAGCTACGAACAACAATCTCGTCCAAGCCACCAGACTTGGGGTGAGGATAGTATTGAAGAGCGGCTCCTGGAGTTGGTGCATATTCGAGACCCTCGACGCGGCCACGCTTCTTGATATAGTTCGTTAGATCTCCTCCAGCACAATATTCCATAATGAGATATATGTTGCGTTCCGCACGCTGTGAAAATAGTTAGAGTCGCGATAAGGCACATCCACAGCAGACCCCAACAACGAGCCGAACACCACATACGACAATATCAATGAGCTTCGTGATATGACGGTGTGACAGCGACTTGAGGATCTCGATCTCGCTTTGGAGGTTGTCGAGTAACTTGGCGGTCAGGATATCCTTGCGAACGACCTTGATCGCAACTTGGTGGTGCGTTTCCTTAGCGCCCCTGGAGTCAGTCTGGGACAGGGACATACATGCCACGGATGCGCACCTCATGGTATCCTTTATATACAGTCGCAAAACTTCCCTTTCCTATGTCGCATACAATAACATATGGACGTGCTTCGTCGTCGTCCGTGTTCCGCCTGGGAGTAGACTTGTCAGGAGTCATGCTGGGCGCGCGCACTGTGAGAGGCGACGCCGGTCCGGGCATGCAAGGAGAGACCGAGGCAGGGGTGTATAGTGTACAAGCTAAAGGACGGTGGACTTGCTAATCCGCTCTCAAGGACCAGTTGGTCACTCATGGAGGCAGGACTGGTACACATCCCAATATGGAAGCCTGTTTCTCAGAGACAGCATCATGGATGACTAAGCAGACACTACTAATCGACAGCAAAGCGAACAGGGGTATAACAAGTCCTACACTAGTACACAGCTTCAGTTCCTCCTCTCTGAGTCGAAAAACGCAACAAGCTGGCCAACGGGGACCTTCTTCCCCGGACCTACCAACGGTTTGCTCTCCTTTACCTTCTCTGACTTCGACTGTCGCCGCAAAACGAGCGGATCGACAAATTTACTGGGATACAAGTCGGTGCCGAACGTAGAATCAGAACGCAGATCAGTCGATTGAGATCGGAAGCGGTGCTTCCCCTGCGCCTGGATGTCCTGCAAATTCATGGCACTGCCATAACCCGACTGTGCCCTCGCGCGACTTCCTGGACTCGAGATGTTCCGCAAATTCGACTCGCTCCCGCTAGTCAATCTCGCAGCAGCCATGGCCCGAGACGCGGCTTTCTTTCCAACGGTCTCAGACATGTCTTCGTCGTCGTCCTCACTGCTCTCAGTGGTCGACGAGAAGTAAGGGATCCCTGTATCGCTCTTCTCTCTCTCCTTCTCGCGCCCGTACCCCGCCTCGATCTCGGGAGGCGGCACAATCGGCCCACCGAGTGCAACCGTGTACCGCTTCCTTCCAATGGGTATAGGGGAAGGACTGACACTTCCTCGTGCAATGGTTTGTAGGCCCGGTGCAGGGAGTCCACTGGGTGTAGGGGACATCGCGCGCATTGGAGGGGGAGACATGGACACAGGCGGTGTCCCGAGGGGACTGGTCATCGATGGAAGACCAGAAATCACCATCGACGTCGGACGGGATGTTGCTGGGGGAGAACTAGCAGGGGTATGCGTCGGAGAGACGAATGCCTCAGGACTGGCGTAATCCCCCGTTGGATACGGTAGGCGTGTACCAGTGCGGTGTGTACTCACGCGAGCGAGTGGGGGGCTGGTGGACTCGCGAGCAGTCAGCGAGGGCACGCGACGCGGAGTGGTCATGCCGTTCGCTCTCGCACCAACGAGTGAAACGGTACTGATTGGTTCTTGTGAAGCAGAACACTCCGTGAATGAAGTGGTGCTGGTAAATCGGGATTCGTAACTCGAAAAGCTATCATATAGGGCAGCAGGGGACGTTGCAAAGCGCGCCATTTCTCGTCCAAGCTCTCCGATGCGTGACTGCAACTCTACGACTTCGTCTCTGAGTGCACCCAGTTCTGACTCTGGTGGCTGCTTGGCATCATCGCTTTCCTTTCCACGCTCATTTTCTCTTTCAACGAGCCATCGTTCTACATCGCCCATGCGTTCCTCCAATGCACGGACGTGAGAAACAGACCAACGTTCTAGCTTCTCAAAGCGCTTAGCGATCACCAATAGAGTCCCTGGAACATCTAATGTTCCTGAGGGCGTGAATGTTGCATAGATAGGGGGTTGTTCACGAGCGGGTGATCCGCCAGGAGAAGAACCACGCTGGAGTGAGATCGGGGAGAGATTCACGGGAGGGCGTGCTGCTGCTGGCTGTGGCGACAACCTTACTGGGGTCTTGTTTGGGCTAGGGGAGGTGGGCGAGGATGTGTGTGGTTGACGACCGCCAATTGGAATCTTGAGATTGAAATCTGCCGAATTTCCCGGAGTGGTTGGGGCAGGTCTATCCTTTTCTTTACCCTTCGAGTTTTTCTTCTCCTTCTCGCGGATTTTGACGTCGTGTATAATCTGCTGTGCAGGAGTAAGTGACTCCTTTTCTTTCGTAGGTGTTAGTCTGTTCTTTGCTGTTGTCCACCAGCTTGTTCCTTCCTCCTTTCCGGGGGTCGAAGGAGAGGAAGGATTGGGAAGGGTGTTTGAGCGTGTGCGGGTGGGCGGAGGCAATGATTGTGGGGATGAGCCCATCAATGCAAATACACGTTCCTCCATCGCCCTTCTCTCTTCTGCTTCGCGCGTGAGGATCATTTCTGCTTCACGTCTGCTTCGGTCGCGTTCTCGCATAGCCTCCGCCTCCAGTTCAGCATCGGTTGGGAGTGGTTTGGCGGATACCACGGGTGTCATGAGTGAACCGACGCGTTGACGGAGATTGGCAGCGAATTGGGAGACGGATGTCGATGGCGATTGGCTCCTGACCCAAGTGCGATTTCCCTCGTCGTCATCGTCGTCACTGTCATCATCGCCAGACTGGCTCTCTTGTGAATGTCTTCGTGGCACGTAGACTGGTTCGGGCTGCATCGCCGGTCAGTTTGCATGACATCGCTGTATGATAGTGGCACACCAGGTTCGGCGAGGTCGGTGACGACATTCTGCGCGGAGAGGCCAGCGCGTTGAGGTTCGCAATGCTCGACGGCAGCGACGTCGACGACGCCGTGTGCATCGACATCGCCGTCGATGAGAGAAGGGCAAGCGTGCGAACGACCTTCCTTAGATAATCACGCCCTCTCCTAGTCTCAAATTTTGACTTCTCTACGAATCAAAAAGTGGCCATGACCACGACGACGACGACGACGACGACCGGATGGACTCGAGACGCGCCGACACGTATGCACTGGTGCTGCTGATTCGAATTCTCACTGACACTCCCCAGACTCGAGGCGCTGTCTGCCTACATCCAACGCCAGCGATCGCTGTTCACGCGCACTCAGGCAGATATCGAGAGACTCAAGCAGCTGAGGGGGGAGGCACTCGCTCGGACGAGCAGCGATATGCAGGTATGTGCACGTTGCACAGTGCTGCGCTCATAGCCACACCACCCTGCGGCACAGCAGTTGAACTCCAGCTTAGGGCCTCTTGGGGGATGGGGACAAAATTCTCAAGCTCGAAGCGTATCATCCCAGCGCAACATTTCCAGACAAGATTGACTGGCAGGCATTCTCATGTGGTGCGTCAACTCGGCCGTCTTCCTGTTCCATCCCCCGACGCATAATAGCAGATCCAACCCCGCTCCGCACGCTCGCCATACGAACGAGACTCCATCATACTCAGCGCACTGTTCCCCAACCGGTACAACGGACACCCCTCTCCGCACTTCAGAAACTCGTGAAGGACGCTCGCAAAATTATCGTCGACCCCGTCCTCGAAAGTATATACCGCACCGCCCACTCAGACTCAACCCTCGATCCTACTTTTACCTCTAATGACACTAATGACCCAGAGCCACCTACTACTATTCTACCAACTCCACTCTCCGAAGATAAATCCGAAACACGCACCCCATCCATGCAGGAATCGACTCGCACCCGCGAGCTAAAGAAACGAAAAGTCAGACCCGACTTGGCCGTTGGGTGCAAATTTGGGGAGGGTTCAGATTCAATGTTCATGCACCATGATGATGATGAGAGCACCGAGCTAGACGCCAGCACGGGAATCACACTCACACTCCATTCTACTCTTCCTACCCCCGTGGACGGGACTTCCGTCCAAGGTGAGGAGGACGCCGACAGTTCTTGTGCAACACCTATACACCAATCCGGACAACATTCAGAACATGGACTCGGTAGAGCTGGCCCTGCACCAGCCTACCCAACTGACCTCTCTGTCCGGTCGTCTCGAATACGGAAACCATCTCTGAAACTGCAACCCCAAGGACTTGTGGAACTCAAAGACCCTTCTTCGGCACTTCCTTCTCCGTCATCGCTCGGGAAGCGATCCAGGGAGTCATCGGAAGTCAAGAGTGCAACTCGGAAGCCGAAGACGGAGCCACTGTCCTCCTCTGCAGATGCAAACACCGAGATGAACAAGTCACGCTCTGATACGTACAAGCAAGTATGGTCGGTATCCGAACAACATCTACTAGAGCGACTCTTGGATGAAATTCCGGATGGAGAGAGGAATCGGTATGTGTTTCGACTTGCGCGTCTGGTCACACTCTTCACTGTTCCTGTGCAGCTGGGCAAAGATATCGCAGGCTATGGGAGGACGGAGGACACCGAGACAGGTAGCGAGTCGGGTTCAGAAGTATTTTGAGAAGTTGAAGCGGTTCGGGCTTGACGTAGATAAGGGCAAAGGTAATTGAGGGGATGGGGTTTCGTCTGTTGTCGCCATAGCTTGTGCCCATGAGATACTGCGATTTAACCCTAACCCTAAATTGGGCATGTGTGAGGGATGAATCAACTTGGACCTTGGACGTAATCAGAAACGATGTCGATACCAGGATTTGACCCAAACCAAGCGGAAAATCTTGCCGATGTGTGTCTTCTGAACGTCTTCCATTAGTTTAGTCGCTGACCGCTGTTCTTTCATGAAGATCGAAAAACAGTGAGTGAGGGAGATCTTGCTGGGGCGCCCACTGACAGATCTATCGGCATCACCAGATTTGCGGTCAAAGCCGTAGAGCACGCCCAGGTGAGTACGACGCCCGTTTGGATCCACAGACCGCCCTTCTCATCCGATGCAAAGACGTACTGGGGCCTCCTCGAGAAAGTCCCACCGAGCCAGCTGAAGCTCTCGAAGTGAGTGCGAATACATCTCCCCCTCTGCAGAAAGTCCTGAGCGTATCGCAGATTGGACGATGAAATCTACGAGCACGTAATTTCCGCATTTCCAGAGCTGGTTGAGAATGAACACGAGAAACTCATCAAGCTCGATGAAGATTGGCTCAAGAGCGACGACGGGAAGAAGCGGTGGAGAGCCTTCATCAATGCGTCAGTCCACACCCTATCACATGAAAGTTTAACAGCCATCCCCATCCGTGTAGATATGAGAAAAAGGTGAAAGACTTCAACTTCGGCTCACTGATCAGGACGGACGCAAGGGGGGGATATTCTGAAACGAACACTATCTTCGGTTCGTTGTGCCTCCAGGTGTTTTGCATGCACATCAGAGATCCCCGCTGATCTGTACGTGTTATCAGTTACCCGGATGCAGTTCTACGCCATCGAGGTACGCAATCGATCTCAGTTCTTGCTCTCGTGGCCCATTAGGAATATTTGGCTGAGTCCTTTTTCCACCGCAGATTGCACGCAACAGGCTGGGTCTCAACGATGCTACACATGAGGCTGTAAAAGCGGACGCAGAAAGGGAGAGACTCAAGAAAGAGAAGGAGGCTGCCAAGAAGAACGGCGCCTCGTAGCTCTACCCTCATACGTTTCGGAATGTGGAGGATTTTTTTTTTTCGTTATTTATCAGTCCATTGGCCGTGCCACTGATCGGACGGACACAATCTATCAAACTTTTATTTTCCCGCATGGAAGTCAAGCACACACGAGGCAGACGTGCCAATGATCTGAGATTTGGAATCCTGTGGGAGGGACTTCAAGGGTAGGGACGTAATAAGCTGTAGAAGGGTGTGACCGTGACAGAGATCACGTGGTGTGACATATCGCGTTCATCTGTGACCTTCTGTGACTCACTCCTTACCGCCATGAACGACGACGACGACGTGATTTCGATACATTCCTCGCATGTATCAGACAAAGGCGAGGGTGCTGACGGCAGACAAACACTGGAACCCATTGTCAAGCGCGTTGTCGACGCCCTCGGCGGGTATGAAGGTGGCGTGTACCGCATGGGAGACGAGGTGATGGGTTGTCTGAGAGACCTGAAAAAACTATGGCGCATGGACGACACAGACGACGAACGCAGTGTAGCGCGTGTCTTTTGGGAAACACGGGTTCTGTCCAACGACTTGGTTCCCATCCTCCTTGCTACAGCCGGGAAAGGACTCGTCGAAGACAAGCGGGCGATAGCATGTGCCGATTTGATGACTGCGATGACCTGGCCAATCGATATGGCAGAGGAGCTGAAGGAACTGGACGAAGAACTGGACAAAGGAACCGACTACACCCAGCTCACGTTTAGCCATCTCAATTACAAGGCTGCGCTCCTCAAACCAGGTGTCATGCAAGCGCTTTTTGGTGTCATGTTACCTCCTCTGTCGAAATCAGTCAAAGAACGCACGGAACGCGACGGCCAGCTTGTCAATGTGATTCTCCATCTCATCCGAAACCTCGCATTCATCAAAGACCTGCCGGTGAATATGCATCTCAGCGCCGACCAGGCCGAGTTCTCCTCTCTTCAAAGCAAACTCGTCAAGTCATTTTCTGAAACACACACATTGGAACTTCTCTTGACCATTGCTTCCAACAATGACAACGATCCACTTTTTAATTCATTCAACACGCTGGTTTTGGAAATCTTCTATCTGTTGTTCAGGGGTATCAAGCCCATGTCGCTGGCGACTGACCAAACGAAGGTGGGACTTCATTTATATTGGCCGTATGTATGAGCGTGAGTCCAGTCTTTTGTTTCAGCAACCTGCGCAAAGCCTCCAACGTCTTTTGGCCGCGGAGGACAAGCAAAAAAGGGACCTTGCGCGATATGCGGCTTCGCGGCATTCGCGGTTCGGTACCACACTCACTGTTCAGCTCAATAAGAAGACCAAGGCTCCTCGCGATGATGCCGAGCCAACGTCCGCGGAGCCGCAAGCTTCCGCGTCCTCAAGGCCATTGGTCCTCCATCGCCAAACTGCGATCAGCAAAGAATCAGGTGACATACTGGACATCGCGAAGCGAGGCAAGGGAAAGAAGCCCAACAAAATTGACGAATTGGCTAGAGATGATAATCTGTCGACGGAGGCAAAGATAGTCTTGCAAGGTTTTGCTAGGGAATTTGTCGAAGCTTGCTTCAACCGTAGCCACCCCTCCTTTCGTTGCTGATTGTGTTGTTCATCATGTGTTGCAGCATTTCTAGCCTCCCTACTTCGGGACATCAAATCCGAGAGGCCGAAAATAACCGAAAAGGATCATCTCCGTTTATTATACACCACCAAGTGGTTCCTTGAGTTCTTCCTCACATCCAGGTCAAAAGAGAACGCGGTCGATATCCAGCGGAAATGGAGCCTTGGCTTGGTGGCAGAAGCCACCGACCGAAGCTGGATAGTATGGGTCCTGAAACGCATGCGGGGGGCTATGGAAGAAAAGGTATGGAATGCAGCAGCATATCGCCCGCGTCGCATTCGTTTCTCCAGCTGATACGTGTGATATCCTTATCGTTGCATAGCCCAAGATGTGGACCGAGCTGCAGGCAGGTATCGAATGCCTGACGCAGTTGCTTCTCCTGATCGACATCATGGCTTCGTCGGTAATTTCCGACTCCAATCTCGATGAGGCAGCGAGGTTGCTCCAACAACAACTCATCTATAACGGCGATGTTCTGGATATTGCTCTAGAAAGCCTCCGCTCCTTCAAAGAAGGCACGCAGTCATTAAACTACCTCGATGCCAGTGTCCACCTGGCCTATGCGCTTCTGCGGATGCTCGAAAGATGGGGAAAGCAAAATAGTGGAGCAATGTACGTGAGAAAGAAGAAGGCCACCAGGAGAACAAAGGGGAAAGGTAATTCTAGATCCGACCTCTGTACCGACCCGTAATATCGGTGACACGAACTTTAAGCAAATGGAACGACCGAGGAGGACGGTGTACCTGATGTCGAAGACGAGGCAGCAGATGACAGCGTGGAGGAAGTGGTGCATGAGACAATGTTCACCTTCGAAGCTTTCGAGATGGTAGGGGGGCCACGCAGCATCCGCACGACATTACTGATAATGATAACATCCCCTTCCGTCAGAAATTCGCGCACCCAGAGATTACTCGGACGTTGTTGACCTATCTCTCGCGTTACAAGGAGTTCGATTCCCCAGAGCTCATGAAAAGGGTTGTGAATCTCATTCACAGGCAGGCTGTGAAGGTGAAAGCAGAGGGGTTATACTTCAATGTGCGTACTGAGCCATCGTTAAAGAATGGAAGTGTGACAGACGTTGGTAGGTCTCAACGTTGGCCCTCTTCAAATCGATTCTCGATGATCAACGATCGCTTCCGAAGGACCAGCCGTACAAGGATCTGGTGCAAATAATAGCATTCATACTACGGAGATTTTTCAAGGCCCTGGAAGAGGAGCCGTTCCTCGCGATTGAGGTGAGGCATTCATGTCTGCAATTGGAGCACACACGCTTTGAGTTGCTTATCGAAGCCCGTCTAGGTGCTGTTCCCTATGAACCGCGGACACTGGAAACAGTACTCAAGTTGGGAGCCGGAACGGAAGCCTGAACGCACACGTGATACCATGGAAGACACCAGAAACCAATCCACAGAAGTGCAAGTTAAGAAAGGTTATTCTTGGAGCGAACAAGTCGGAATCGCCGTTGCTGCACTTGTTGAGGATAGCCAACGTGATCTAGTTGAATGGGTGAAAGACGTAAGTAATCGGCTTGCGGCCTACGTCCCGGTGCTGTGCTGACTAACGTTTGCGGTGCAATAGATTCTTGTATTGGTCGTTCGCCAGCGTCGACGAATCATCGAAGAGACCGATCAGAAAGACGTGGATGACGCCGACGATGCGGGGGATAATCCACATCTACGTGGTATCCCTTCCAAGGAGGCAATATCCAAGTTCAAAGATTATGGTGAGTCTGTCGCCAGCCTTCGCGAATGTGATGGATTGAAATTGGTCTCAGCAATTCCTTACATCAGCGATGAACACGCGGATGCAGCAACGAAGAACGCGAAACTTAAGCTCATATTCCGCCTGCTTGACTTCACGGTCCAGGATGAAGGTGTGCTGTTTCTGCCTTGTATCCAGACTCATAGCTGACGTCTCGCAGGCGCAGATGAACTACAATGGGTGGTCCCTGCAAAGATAGTTCCTTCTGTCCTACAAGACAGGCACGATGTTATCGACCAATTCCTGCATCATCCCATCGACCTTGAGGGTAAGAAGGCCAATGCACTGATTACCAAGAAGGCAAGAAGACGCAGACGACGACGATCGCAATCGCCCGATGAAGTCGGTGAACTTCCTGACGATGAGCCGAAACGTAAAAAGGAGAAAAAGAAGAAGGAAGAGAAAAAATATAAATCAGCGCAATTCATCGAAGACAGTGATGATGAGTGCGGAGATATGGATGCATTTTTGGAGCGAGAAAAAATGCTACGCGAGCGAACTGCCAGAGCAGCCGAAGAGAGCGGACGAGTTGCGACGATGCGGGCCGCTGGGACCAAGAAGCGGCGAAAAACTCAGGACGGCGCGGGGTCCAAACGGGCACGCACATCGAGTCCAGCGCCAGGCGTCACGGTGGTCAACGTCGATTCTGACAGTGGTAATTCGAGTGATGACGAGGTCACTCGATTTCTCCGCAGTAGCCGGTCGCCGACACCGCCCCCCGCGCCCAAACCGCGTCCCAAGCCTCGACTTGTCCAGAAGAAATCTCAGGCATCTGATCCAGTTCATATATCGAGCGATTCTGATCGAGGGACGAATGGGCAGAAAACTGCGGTGCATCGGCCAGTACCAAAGCGCCGACTTGTCCTTTCAGACGACGAGGAGATCTAGGCCAGGTCTGTGGGTAACTATATGTATTCATGCCCTCAGATTCATTGCGTGTTCGTATATGGACTTTTGTCGGTGTAATGCTAGTTTTGATAGATGCTATTATCAGGGTCGTGATTATCCCCGCTGCCCAGGAAGTCCCTTTCTGATCCTTGCAGTGACATTTGATGTCTAGACTTTTCTGCAGGGTGCTGCGAAGACCGGGTGCTGTCTCAGGTCTGACTGTATCGGGGGGCGACAACCGATCATGTCGGCAATGTATTATGGGTGCTTCACAATTCAATTCATGCTGTTATCTGGGGAAACCTGACTCACGATAGAAGTTCTTCCGTATAACCGATTTCGTTCTACCCCTGACGGCGGGTTATGATCGACACAGTTCGATCAGTTCCATCCAGACTTTACTATAGTCTCTGACAGGGTGCATGCATGTCACTGCGGACAATACACATTTCTGCGACGCTACTTGCATCCTCCGAGTTATCGCCTCACATTGGGCTAAAGAATTTTTTCTTATTGCTCTGAGCTCAAGCTGGGATACATAGCGCCCTATGTACAAATATGGCTTTATGGGACTTCGCGAGGGGCCTTCGCTCGTTCCGTTCTTCGCTTCGCAAGGGCGCACTTGGACCAATTTTGCCGCGCATCTCCGGAGGGAATAAAAAGGGGAAGCCAAAAGCGGGAGCAGGACATTTTGGAACATTGTTTCGGATCTGTCGTCCTTCGTACTCTGACACGCCGATAAACAACAATTAAAGGCTCCAAAAGTCTTTTCTCACCCCCACGCATTCCCAATGAACTTGTTGGGCTCGTCGCTCCAGTGTAAACCGAGCGGGGAAAATGTCCCCAGCTGTCAAAGCGGCAGTCATTCCCATTGGCCACCAGAATCCCATGATGGACGTTTTTGATAGGGAATGCAAGCAACTGGGGGGGTGACTCTGTGCGCCACCTCAGAAAAGCAACACGGGACCGGCGTTCCGCCAGACACTTTTTTAAATACGGGCTTCTAGTAGCAAGCATGTCAGCTGCTGCACCCAGTTGTGGTATATACGGTATAAGTCTAGTGCGCCGTCACAAACACAACAGAATCATATCTGGAGCGGGCCGGGCACGTGATAGCGACGGGGTCTTTGCAGTATTACACAGCACGGCCCCTTTTCTCAGAGGGCTTTGCGTCTCACGTGTGCAGCCGAGAGAGGAGCACAAACGAGGATAGCGGATTTTCCCTCCACCTGCCAGCTGCCACCAAGGTGCGTATGTACATTGTTGACTCCCCGCGCGACAGGTAGGGGGTACCTATCAAACGCATCGGGCCGCCGTGGTCCATCACGCAGGGACTCCCCCAACTCTCTGGTTGGTTGGCAGCCGCCATATGGGCGGCAATCGTTCAGATGTGACGGAGGAGACGCACACGTCATACAAAGTTGAAGGCTATTGAAATCCAATGCTTCGTCATTCAATGGGTCCGAAGGCTTCTGGTAAGGTGGCACGGCAAGGTTCGATAGGTTGATTTGTTCTTGTTCGAAGACCGTAATACTGCCAAGGATGGCTGAACAGGACAAAAGGGCCTGTTGACACAAGGCGGTGACCGTGCATTCTTGGCACCTTGTTTCTGAAACTGACTCTTCTCGACGGCTCAAACTTGATCGGAGGCATCAATTCGAATCTACTAATGCGGCCATGCACGGTGACCACGTTGCATCAGTGGTAGGTGGGTGGGCGTTGGACGACTGCTCGCATTGGGTTTATCTCGGATCCTTGTGCAATATGCAATAACAAAGGTAACACTGACTCGGGACTCATCTCGCAAACAAGGGCAACGTTGGCGTTGGCGTACTAGTCAGCTGGACTCCCCCGTTCATATCAAGCAGGCACGCACTCTCACTTGGCATTTCACAGTGGGCGAACGGAGGCTTGGTAGCACCACCAGGGGTAACAGATGCTGGTCGTACGCAATACGTAGTCTCGGTGTTTTTTCATTTGATTGGCTGTACATACACGAGATCCAATCATTATGGTTCTCGTTACCCATTAGCGCATACTGTATTTCATTTCGCCTGTGCATTTACCTTGGTTCCGATTACTTCACATCATGAAGTCGAAGAAGGACTTGGGGAGAGGCAGCTATGTTCAGATGCCTGACTATCAGCTGGAGTCGAAGGAGCCCAGTCACGACGCTTAGCATTCTGAGCTCTCTTCCTGAGAGGCCAGGAAGTCGTCCCCCCCCCCTCCCCCCATTGTGTGT
>Ga0307511_10001899_pt1 | contig 21940 bp, 22 predicted proteins | sample 13_EM_MG_FD_200266 | JGI IMG/M metagenome (GOLD analysis project Ga0307511, IMG submission 200266) | Populus trichocarpa ectomycorrhiza microbial communities from riparian zone in the Pacific Northwest, United States - 13_EM | ecosystem: Host-associated > Plants > Roots > Unclassified | place...
ATGGTGGTGGGAGACGTCAGGAAAATAGAGTTGCGGTGTGGGTCCAGGACAATCCGTCGTTGTGAGACTTCGCGTCTAGGAACTCGTGCGGATTTTTCGAGTCCTGAGCGCTGAGCTCTGGCCAATCGCAGGTGAACTCTTGAAGCTCTTCACATTCACATCATTTTCTTTCACAACTTGTTTTGGACGATGGGCCGTCCGGCCCGTGTGAAGTATCAGGATTGTTTACGTATTTTGCTTCCGGCCTGCTGGAACTTGCCCCTTGGCTCAACACCCCTTCCGCAGCCTAGACTGGCCTTCGACAACGTGCAAATATTAGTGATTAGGGGATCATGAGGGGGAGGAAGTGTTCGTCGGTGGATGCGTTGATGTTGAACCTCGTGAACGCCGAAAAAGACTTCAAGGTCGCGTTGCCATTGGACGATGAAAATCAATTCAGTTCTCCGGCACCGGAGCGTTGATTGTTGACGCATGACGTTATGTTCAGCGCTTACTTGGTGTCCGACCCCCGTCATTTCGACGCGAATGTTTCGGGGGGTTTCCAGAGGTGTGTCTGGACGTGGAAAGCCATTGTCGAGTGTAGTCACGGTCAGCGAGAGGATAAGGCAAGGTACTATCGTACGATGGCGTTGATGAAAGGCGTTCCATACCATCTGGGAGAGGCGTCAGTGGGAAAAAAATAATACAGGCTGATAGTCATAACGTCTGGCTTTGGGAAACCACTTTTTCGTGTTTTATCGAAAGAGTTCCCCTTACCCGAGAGCCTGGGAATTTCAGATGGACTAGCCTGTACGATGAATCTCACCACACTCGTTTCCACCTTCAATGGGTCCTCAGAATACGAATCGTCTTCAACTTGAAACAAGAGCGAACGACAGGAGAATAACACGGAGTGCGACTCACACTTGGTAGTTTCCCTCTCTCCAAGTAGCCCGCATCCTTTCGCCGAAGCGACCGAAACCGGGTGTTGAAGCCGCAGGGGACTCGAACAGTACGACTGCGTGGTGGGTCGGTCGGTCTTTCAGGACGCTCTTAACGACGTCGTTGCGCGGCTCGAGAACGGTATCAAACCCGCCTCACGATTATTGGATGATAATGATTTGGCTCCGTTCCTCATTAGATGTGTAGAAGCGTGTCACGATGCCCTCGGCGGACAACAATACACGCCCCTTCGTCGAGACCGATGGTACAAAGGTCTCAACTTCACTCTCGTGGGTGTTCTGGTGGCCTCCTCAGGAGAACCCGCTTATCTCAAGGCGGGAATCGCGGCCGAACAGGAACTGTCAATTCTTGGAATTCAAACTCTGTCCTGTAGCTCACCGGAGGATGGTCCTGTCCACAGGGTCACGCTCCTGGTGGGGCAGAAGGGTCCTGGAAGATGACAATCTCCCAGGCGCATGTCATTGATTCGGCGCAAGTCAAATACGATCGCTCGTCCCCCTCTTTGCCTTCAACCGGGACAGCAAATCGTTGCAGTTCCTGGTCTTCCATCACGGTGGACTCACTGCTTCTGAGCCGTGCGATTTCCCCGATTCTGGGGGGTTCAAGGAGGTCGTACGCATCTTCCTTGCGTTGGAATTTTGGTGCACGCGGGTCGGGGCAGGGTTCATTCCTTCTTGCACCAACACCGAGTATGTGCTTCCTGCCGATCATTTGGGGAAGAACTACGCGCTAGCTACGGTGGATGATGTGCTTCTGCGGTCTCCTCAATTCCGTGGCAGGACGACGCTCGTATCTCGTCTTCGTCTTTCACGAATTTCCTCTACAGATGGTGGGTTCTCCCAATAACGTGTCCGAACCACGTGCTAATCATCCAGGAGATGAGCCGGATGTAAACTTCCCTGATACACAACACTGTCGAGTATGGTTGGCCTAGTTGTCGTGAAATCAAGCCGGCAAGAGATCAATTGTCGGGGTAATGAGGCGAGGACGTATCGTTCGTCGCCGTGCTTTGTGACCCAACGTTTTGGCCCGGGTGTTCCGGAGAGCTCCAGTTCACAGGTTGGTCGGTGGGGTGGATACAGCGTTGTGCGTGTCATTGACATGTCATTGACTTGCGTAATTTAGCGAATTTCGAAGGTGACTCAAGTCATTGACTGAGTCATTGACTTCCCGCAGGCGTGGGAACCCGGGTAGCGGCCCGCCGTATAGTAATACAGCAGTTTGCATCAGCACCTGAACACGTAGACTGGGACACAGGCCACCGTGACACGACGTCGACGTGATGGTGACATGGAACCTTCTATATTAGGGAATTCCTTCGGGAGAGATCTGGACATGTCGACAACGACGAAGATGGTTGGTTGCCTTCGTTTTTCTGAGTTCATAGCCCTCAGGGTGCGCGGAAAAAACAGGAAGATATACCAGCTAGGTATTACATACCAGGGGAAATGTGCAGGGGACGGTTGGAGTGAATACAAAAAACCGCACCCACCGTGGTTCGAACACAGGGGTGAAAAAAGCAAGACGACCGAAACTGGGTTGTTAACCGGTGCGTCATCATAGCTTCACCAACCTGTTCTTAAACTGGATCATATTTAGCTCACTGCAGAACTGGGCCACTGGGGACCTCGCTGGCTGTTTGGGGCAGATATCCAGCGGAGAGTGGCTGCTTCAACATTACAAGGTCGCGATTTCATCTAGCAGGGCTTCCAATGGTCCATCTCTCAAGCGAGCTAAATATCATCCAGTTTAAGAATGCAAACTGCTGTAATCACGTGAAGGTGTCTAAGCCATCAAAATACCCCCGTCAACTCGTCGACATCAACCACCACATCATTTTCTGTCGGAGAATCGCGGGGTGGCTGATGTCTTCCATATATGGTATCCCCGAACAACCCGAGGGAAGGGACTTAAAGTCAAGTTATATAAGCCAAGTGACGGTGACTTGGTTCGAATGACTCAATAACTACATCAAACTCAATAACTGGCACAACGCTGGGTGGATATCGATATCATCGTCCGGACGTCGGTACATTTAGCGCCGGACTAGTTCGGCCGGACGCGGAAGGAGGGGCCGTCACTCCGGCCCGGCGATGCTAGCGCTCGCCGCACCTTGTTCAAACCTTCCACAACGCACCGCAGATCGGAGAACTACAACCGCCACACCCGCCACAGCATCTGCCAGCGTCATTTCCACAAGTTCAAGTAGTTCCGGGGCCCCCTACACACCACCGAAGCCATCTGTGGGGTTCATCTCGAAGCCGTCCCCGGTGTCCACTTCGAAGCCGCCGCTCCAATCCAGCACTGAGGACCATGGATACTCCCGCGGTAGAGCCACCAGTTCAGGCCGCTTCTGAGAATACAACGGTTGATATCGTGTATTCGGACGGTGCGTGTCTGATTGAAAACGAAACGTATACCGCTGTGTGTGGGATTGGTGTATGGCGGGGACCCAACGATCCAAGGTGCTGATCCCGCTTTACCTCTGTGTCCAGACAGAGCTGACGGGAGTTTGCTTGTAAGGAATCTGTCTGAGAGATGCCCTGGTTTGCAGACAAATAACAGGGCAGAATTGATCGTACGCCTTCATCACACCTCGGGATCCAAACGTATGCACTCACACAACTTAGTCCATTGCACGCGTACTGGAAACAGTTCCACAAAGCTCAAACACCCTCATCATCCGCACAGATTCCTTGTATGTTCAAAAAGGTGTGTGACCCTCCCTCTCTTGCCAACTTCTCATCTTATCGCGGATATGCGAACGCAGCGTTGATGGAATGATCTTTAAAATGGCGTCAGAACGGTTGGAGGGACGCCGCAGGCAATACCGTTTCCAATCAGTCCCTGATCGAGTACATCCTCACCCTCCTCGAGACTCATCAGCGATCTGGTCAACCGGTTAAGATCGAGTATGTCAGGGGTCACTCGGGGGACGTAGGCAACGACGGGGCGGACACCTTGGCTATCGTCGGGTGCAACTTGCCGGAAGAACAGGAAAGGGACTGGGCCAAGCTCAACGAGGACCTACAAACCAGAGAGGGACTCGGCGATATGCTCGATAATGGGTGCCAATCTTGAGGTAGGTTCCACCTCGAGTTCTCTTCGTCGAGGGGTGGTTCTCACACACTCAACGCAGTATTTCGTGTTGAGGGATAAGAACTTCCTGAGGGAGCTTGAAGGTGGCTGGGTGCCCCCTCCTGTCCGTTCAACGCGAATGTTTCTGGAGGATTTCCGATGGCGCGCCTGGAAGTGGATAACAATCGTACGAGTGTAGTCACAGTCAGCGAGATAAGGTAAGGTATATCGTTGGACGATGGCGTTGGTGAAAGGTGTTTCGTATGCGCAGCGCGTGTCAGGGGGTGGGAAACAAGCACCGCTGTTATTTTAACGTCTCGTTTTAATGGTTCGATAAAGCACGAAAAATGATCTTCCAGTTCCCCCGATACTTTTCGTGATGGACATCACAATCGCTCGGATGTCAGCGCGAGGTTCCCACGGTACGGTCCGAGAAGAGGCCGCCCAGTGTGGTGAGGGGGAGACCAACAGAGAGATGGAGGGCTCGGGGAACTCCGACTCTTCTCCTAAAAATTGAGTGTTTCCCACGCCGATGATCATCTCCTTCACCATCTTTCCGTCGGACTCCTCGATTTTGTCCAGCCCCGGAATGGGATGGTCAACCGATTCCAGGCGTAACTGTAGTATTTCGCCAACCGTCGCCCTTCAAGTCGTGGTCACAGATCATAGAAAGGACGATCTGCCCCTGCGTTATCGGAGGGTGCGAACACCATGGATGGTTTCTCTGATACGGATTGCGACCTCGTCATTTATTTGGCTGATTGAGATTCGATGATCCCACAAGGTTCGATGTAACGTCATTCATACCCCGTTACGTCTGTTCTAACAAGACGCGTTGTAGTGAAATCGTGCTTCCATATATATCCCATATGCTCGCTGAGACTTTACGCACGCGGGTATCTAGTAGTTCGAGGGTAGGGACTGAGGCAAGGTACGATCCGACTCTATCTAGTGAGGTAACGTAAAGTAAAATAAACGGGGCCCAGGTATCTTCTCTCTTTCGGGATGGTCGATCTCGGCGCGGAGGCTCAAGGTGATGGTCCGTTTGGTCACTATGGGAGGCTTGGGAGTTCTTCCAACACTGGGAAAGTTTGGGTAAGCGGAATGTCGTCGGAATGTCTAGTGATCGTGCTTGTGCTTACCCTTCAGCAACAGTGACGGGCGCGTCCACACCTCCTGCCCCAACCCCAGTTCGTAGTACTGGCTGATCTCCTGGTAATACCTGCGTTCCACGTTTCTTCTCTCGTACTCCTTGTTGGCGGTCTTCGAACCTGTTTTGGTTCGTATCCCCCTCCCCTTTGCCAGGCGATGCTCTTCGTATTCCGGATCCCGGGTCCTCCGGAGAACCCCGACCACACCTGCGTCACAATCGATCTGGTCAGGTGTGTCGTCCGAAATGGGATATGCGCTTACTTTTGAGAGCATCGTTAAAGCTTGGAGGGTCCAGGCTCTTCTCTCGCTCCTGTACCAAGGCGCATAGTTTGTGGCCATCGCCACGCGTCAGTACGCGGGATGGGCGTGCCCTCCCTTGGCCGCGGGGGACCCTGGTCCGTTTGGGCTTCTGACGCCGAACGACCATTCAGTTACACGAGGAATATGGGAACAGTAAAAGTTACTTACTGCAGCCCTATCTTCTTCTGTAATGGTTATAGTCGTGTCGGCGTCAGCCGTCGCCTCGGATATCCCTCCGGGGGGTTGTGACGATGGTTGGTTAATATATGGGGTGGGCGGGAGCACCAGGTTCGATGGCCCCGCCTCTGCGTTGCTGCGCCTGTCCAGGCGGGCACGGGTCATTCCGTATGGCTGGAACCTCCCCGCTGGCAGTAGCTCAGTCCTATACGGACCGCCATCGGGCGGATAGGACCCATGTATGTTTTCCCGCATGAAGGTGTCGAAGGGTTTGCGTAACGGCCATTGTACTCCAGAAGTTTCCACGTGTGAGTCGCTAGTAGAGAACCCACTGTGGTTGGCCCCCGAGTAGTTGAACAGAACTGTTCGTGGTTGGTGAGTATTAGGTTCCTGGGGGTTCAAAGCAGGAGCGACACTCACCGCTACTGGGGGTAGGTGCCACAGCGAGTGTCTCTGGCACTGCTAGGCTTGCGGGGGAAGCGTCCCAGCTCGAGAAGCCTGGGTGGTAATGTTGGACCTGTTGGCCAGCGGTTGGCCAATAGTATCCAGGGTGTTCCGGTTGACCATCGCTGTAGTCCCAGGTCGTGTACGAGGCGGCCGAAGCCACTGGGTCTGGAGGCTCACACGTTAGACACCGGCCAACGAAGACTTTGAACCGACACTCACCCCAGTAGTTTGCAGTAGTCCAAAGGTCAGTTGGCGAATATATCACAGATTCCGGTTGCCCAACCATGCTCGACCAATCGACCGTGCCGACCTCTTCAGTGGCTGGCATCTGCTCCACGAATGGGTAGAAGCCGGACTCTTCGGAAACGTCGGAGGTGGGGTAGAAGCTGGCGTCGTGGGTGTTATCGAAGTAAGACATTTGGCTTAGATTGAAAGTGTTGAGGAGAGTGAAGGGCGAAGATGCTGTGAGCGCAGGGTGAATGGTGTTGGATATGTGGGGGAAAAACACCCAACCCTCCGTGGCTTAAATACGTCTCAGCCGTGGGAGGTGGCCAGGGAGTGGCTTCGTCAAATACACCCTTTTAGGCCATGGATTAAACCCCCATTATCCATCAAATCCCGGATTGTGGCGCCAGCACGTCCTCAGGCCTATCAGGCCCGATAATCAAACGGGCGGTTCCCATTTGACTGATCCGGTCATCCCCCTCGTGTTTTTGGGACAAACGAACTTGCCCGTGCGATTGTTCTAGTGAGATTACATGGCCCTGAATTGTGGGTTTGAGCGGTCGACAAGTCGCGATGGTTACATAGTAGCGCTGGCCTCAAAGCCATGTACGAACCACGGCCCGATAAAGACGGAATTTGACAGCTACGTCCATGCACTCCACCACCCAAGCACTGGATTCTATTTTGGGCGCCTCGTCCGTGGGTTTTTAGACAAAGGAAAGTGCGTGCGAGTGAGGCGGTGGCGGGTGGAAGAGTCCTACGGAATCGTAAGGGAAGATGGCCATCCATTTCAAAAACCGCGCCGTGACGGAGCAGTCCTCCCCGTCAGCTTGGCTGGTACGGCCTCCACTGTCCCAGTTTCTTTCCCCGCTACCGCGCTGGATCCTTTGAAGAAGCGGTAGGTAAGATAAAACTGTATCCGAGCAATAATATCTTGAAGCCGGTCTGTTTATGAGATTTGGCCCGATGTTTCCGATCGTCGAGATAGAGGGCCATGGTCGAGTGGCTCACTAGAATTCGCTGTTCGACCCTCACACGCCAGCCCCGCCGGCTACCGTGGTCCTGTTCTTTCGGACCGTATGGGACGCACACCGTTCCCTGTGACTCGAGTCGAAATGCAGGAACACTTCCAATTTACTCCACTCGTGTGCCACCCGGCCATGTGATTCGCCCACAATACGGAAGGACTCCACCCGACCCTTATACACCCACTGCGTTTAGCAGACAACGGGGAAGGAAGGGTCACACGTTGAAGGGATTTGGGTGGTCACCAAGGTTCGTGCACATGGCGCGATGCAAGTCCTAGAGCCTATAACATTTCTTTCCCGACGCTACTAAGGGATCGGGCGAGCTGATTCGAAGTTCCATTGACTAGGGGTGTCCGCCGCGAATGATCCATGGGAAGAGACGAAGTTGTATATCATGGCTGGCCCTCCTCCTCAGGGCTGTGGTGGGTGAGCACGGATCGACGGAAACGCGTCAGCCACCGTCTCCGTGATGATCACTCCGCTGTGCGCCGAGTACCAGAAACGCGTCACGACCTGACCTGGGACCCAGAACAATCTCCATGAGTACGCAGAGAGAAAAAGAAGAATTATCCGACGCACTTCGGAAAAAATTCGGTCATTCCAATGAACACGGCGGTGGCGGTCGCATCGTTCCGCAGCGACCGTATGGTAGCCCACGAGTCAAACTCCTTGTAGGTGAGGGCGCTGGCAAATGCACCCTCGAGTTTGGTTGTGATCTAGAGTCCGAGCGTAGGACACGTGACTACCCTCGAGAACCCCCCGCTACTTATCTCCATCCCCCCTGTGGCAGGATACCAAAATGAGCGGCGGGGAGAATGCGAAACCGGTCAGCGTCGACCCTCAATGGTGCGTTTAAGACTGGGATCATCGTAAGGACCAACGAGCTGACTCCAGATAGCATCCAGGATGCCCTTCGGATGTTCCTCCAACCAATAAAGAACGACGATCCCCGACTTGACTTCTTCACCATGTACAAACGAGAAACAATGGAATACGACACCGACTACATGCAGAATCACAATGAAGATCTCAACACCACTTTGATTTTCGTGCGTTTCTGCGTTCCTTTTATCAATGCAGTGTTGAACGTTGACGTTGACCACGCGATCAGGCCGGTCTGTTCTCCGCTGTCAGCTCCGCATTCGTCATCGATATCCGGTCGAAACTCGAGCCAGATTCCACCGAACGGTCTGAAGCCTACCTCCGAGCGATCCTTCTCAGCCTAAACCGAACCATCGTTCCCGACGAAAACCCCGCCGTCCCCCCAGTGTGGAAGGGTCCCCCCGCAGAGATCATCACGACCCTAGACCTTCTGTATGCCAGCCTTCTGATGTCACTCTCGGCCGCATTCATCGCAATGTTGGGCAAGCAGTGGCTCAACCGGTACCTCCGACACACCGGAGGATCTACAGTTGAACGTTGTGCCGATCGCCAGCGCAAATCCGATGGTCTCGAGAGGTGGCCGTTCCGCCTCTTCATCGACAGTCTACCCCTCATGCTCCAGATCGCCCTCCTTCTCCTCGCCTGCGGCCTTTCGCGATACATGTGGTCAATCAATACGTCCGTTGCACGCGTCGTCATCTCCCTCACCGCTCTCGGCCTCCTCTTCTACATTGGGATCGTGGCTGCCGGAACGTCCTCATATGAGTGCCCATTTCAAACGCCGGCATCGGAAGTTCTCCGATATCTCAGGGATAGTGGGGAAACCTGGAAGTTGTTGGCCAGGATGTCCCCACCCGACGCTATCTCGCGCATTCATGCCACCTGGGTAAATATTCGGCAGGGGTTCACGTCTGCACCCCACCGCGTCCACGGCACCAGGCGATACCTACCGTCCTGGAATATTTCCCCATCCCATATCGCGTCCGGCATTCGAAGTACCTTCACGAGGGTCGGACACTAGTGCGCGTACGGAACCTAGAAACTCTACGAAAACAGAATGCAGACAATGTGCGCTGCGTTTGCTGGGTTCTCCGGAATATCACAGACCCAAAGGCCATCGACTCTGCTAGCGGGCACCATCCGCTGGTTTGATGGCGAGCCCAACCACGATCCCCCGTTTGATTTGATCGTTTCCACCTTCTACGCTTGCTTCGATTCTACCGAACAACCGTACCCCGACATGAGGGACCGGGCGTACTTCTCAGCATGGTCCATCCTCAAAATCAGTATGAGGGCAAGGATTCAATCCTACAAATGCTCTTCCAAGTATCCCATTCCGGAAGTTTCTTCGAATACGTCTCAACACGCCGACCGCGACCTTCATCACGTTATCTGCATGCTCCGGCAGAACTTCAATTCCGACAGACCCATCCTTGACTTTCCAAAGGCCGGTGCAAACACTCACGATCACTTGCTGTGGATATCAAACTTGTTCGTGGACTCGAGTTGCGTGGGACTGAACCCGATCCTGGGATCCTACAAGTCCTACCTCAGTGCAGCTGTCGCCAACCACCGAGCTACGATCGCTAACACACTTCTCATACGGTACATATCGCTGGGTGGTCATGTTGAGGAGGAAACTTTCTGGGCTACCGACAAATCGTACGCAATGGAACTGTTGAACTTTCTTTCGGCCCGCTAAATATTGTGTATACTAGCGATTCTTTGAAAACGATCCTCTCTCACTTATCCGCAAGAGTGATGGATGTTATCGCCGATGTAGACAATCTCCACCACCTCTACTTCCTCCTGGAATTTCTAGCAGCATGGGAGAAACGACCCACGTGTTTGACCCCAATGGCCTATAAGTGGTGCTCTGCTCTCTCTGAAATGGCTGAGCTTAGACCCGAACCCAGATCTCTGCCCCGATTCAAACTGCAGGCCATGGCCTCTAGCAATCGTCTTTCTAGGATTGCCGAGTGGCTATTTTCATCCGCCCCGCCTGGTGATGCCTGCACTCGTGAACACCCACAGTGGACAGAATTCTACTCCAGGATGCTTCCTGTGATCCTTGAGATCGGGTTCCGTCTGGTCATGCCCGGCCGCAACCAGCCAGCCCTCCGTCTGGATCACACACCTCATCACGACTTGGTGTTCAAGAGCGCATTTTCATTTGATGATGACGGAGTTGTCGCAGATGGTGTGTGTGCATGGATCGCAGGTAGCAACCATATGCCAGCTGGTTCATGTGTGCACCATCTCGCCGAGCGTATGGAAAAAGACGCGCGCTTCTCCCCACGATTGCGGCAGATGGGGATATGCCTCATTGAGCGCACGTGGCGTAACAACCTCCGGGTTTCGGAGCCGGAGACAGTTTACTTATTGAACCGCCCCGACGTTGATGTGGATGATATGGAGTACAATCACGAGTGGGCGGGATTGCTGGTGGATGTGATATGTTCTCCAGCGGGATTTGACGCGTCAGGCCCGCCGCCTCTGGACGGTCGTTAGAACCGAAGTACAGTGGATCCAGCAGCTCCGGGGCCATCCAGGAACATGTCCCCCCCCCCCCAGAGGAAGCAGCGGCATCGGGTAAGACCATCATTCTCGGATCAACCATGGCCATGTGTCCAAAATCTGCAGCATGAGCAGCGCCTATGTTGTCAACGAGGATGTTTGCCTGCTTCGGTCGTCAGTGAGGCAAAGGAAGCGTCAAAGGCGCCGGTCTTACTCCTATGCTGACCGCCACCGCATATAAAATCCTGTCCGGTTTTGGGTTGCCATCCGCCATCCTCACAACCCCCACTCTCCCACTCATATTACGGGACGGTTTGTAAAGCGTGGTCAGAAACGATCGTGGCAAGTCCCGGTCCCCATAATTTGGCCGGCGGGCTAAGTTTCGAACGAAATGACCCCAGCGTTGTGAATCCAGATGCACGGTTTGGAGACAATATCCGCGACCCGACGCAACGGGCGGGGTCCTGACAGTTCCCTTACAAGGGCTCGACATTCATCTGGATTCGTTTTTACACGTTGTGCATCAGGCTCAATTACAACCTCCGATTCACACTTCCGGTCCTATCTGCACTTCGGGGTCCAATACAGATGACTGACATTCAATTTTCGTTCCCCCAGCGATGACTGCCGGGCACAAGAACCGCTATTCGGGAGGGATATAGAAAAAAAAATACCCGGCCTGCTTGCCATGCGGTTGCCCAGAGCACTTTCGAGTTTTCATTCCTCACAAGTACATAATCACCAGCGGACAACACGAGTTGACATTAGATCAAAACGTACCGCTCACTACCCGGCCCGCCCGGGGTAACGCGAACTTCGTGTGCACGCGACACGCGGATTCCTACTCTCATCCGCACCCTCATCATTCGCGCCTTCCTTTAGTACCTCTACCTCCCATCTGTTCCAGTGATACAATGGACGACGAGGAAAATGCGAAGCCGGCCAATATCGGCTCCCAATCGTGCGTTTTCGAGACGCAGGAGAGATCGCAAGGACCAATGTCCTGACTCCAGATAGCATCTAAGACTCGACCCTATGCACGTACCTCCGACCAATCAGGAACGACGACCCTCAGCTCAATTCCTGCACTGCGTACACTCTGGAGGCGACGGAGTACGACACCGAGCACATGTCGAAGTACGTCGGGGACCTCAATACCGTCCTGATTTCCGTGCGTTTCTACCCTGCCCTATCGATGCATAACATTAACCACTCTCTCTGACCGGTTGGTTCTCCGCCTTTGCCATCAACTCCCAATCCAAGTTTGGGTCAGGCTCGAGTGAACGGTTCGAAGTTTAACTCTGAGCGATCCCCCTCAGCCTTGACCGATCCGCCGCTCCAGGCCAAGATCCCATAACTCCCCCCAGTGTGGAAGTGCCCGAGAGGAATAGGATGTAAGATCCCCCCGCCCTTTCGTCCCCTCTTCGAATCATGATAAAGTACAAGACACCCGCCATCCGTTCTCACGGACCTGAGGTCCTCTGTGATGCGCGTCCTGAGACATTCGAGGAGCCCGTTTCTTCCAAACCGCCTGGAGCGTTCCAATGGATAGGCACACACCCGAATGAGGTCCTCGATCTCTTCAGGAGCTTAAATCCGCGTCGACGATACTCCGCGAAGTGGAACTGAACGGGGCCAACCGACTGATCTTGGGATCAAGAGACTGCTACCCTTGCTCCGGGTCCGGAACAAGAGTCGAGCCGTTGTTCCCCGCCCGGACCGGTCCAGCAGCGTCAGCGGCCCACCAGAAAGGTATCGATCGCGTTCGGAAGTGACATCAGAGGATTGGAGTGGCAAAATTGGTGGGAATGGCTGGATAGAAGCCGCTTACATAACTGACAATTTCGCGTGGAGGAATGTTGGGGCTCGGGATCGAGGTATGCTTGCGTCCATTAGTCATTGTCCTCCGTACACGTGCTAACTGATTGATCCCTCTCTGGTCTCCGGTTATACAGCTCTCGGCTCTACAGTTTATTACAGGCGGCTTTAGCGACTACTCATCGATATCCTGAACTCACGATACACCACAATCCTTGAGGTTCCTCGACGCTTTTGGGGTCGAGGGCAGTATACCCGGGCGCTTTGTGGCGGTTCCGTCAGGAAATACCCAAAATGCAGGTAGCTCCAATCGCTTCTTGGGTATCAGGACGGAGCATCGTAAAAAAGAAGAGGAGCCTCAATTTCGGGTGAAGGTACCTGGGGATAGGACTGGGTTGCGTGTCATTGGGTGCCCCCCCGCGGTGGGCGGGCTTACTAGTTGCCCTAATTCAGAGGTCAGGCAATGAGGTGAATACCATCACCTGGGCGGGGACAACCATTGCCAGAGGGTGTACAGGGTGGTCGGCGAGGAGATAAGGCGTTGGGCGTTGGTTCATGTGCGCATTTATCAAGCCTTCAATAAATGGAACCATCGCACCCCGCCACATCTTGCCACCCTGATCGTCTCCTACCACCAGCGAGTAAGGCTGACCCCCGCTACCCCGACTGAAGTTCTTCGGGGTGCCGGACGTGGTGCTGGCCTTGGAGTGAGTGAAGCGTGGGTTATGATTGGGCCATTGTCTAGCGCTTGACGCTGTCTGCCTTCTCCGTTTGGACTCGTGATAAAAATAGGATGACTTGTAATATTGTCTAAACGGAGTAATCAACCTTTGTGTTATCGTCCACGTTCTGTTACGACAGCTGCACTAGGACTAGAAGCCGAAGCTCGGGGAATGAATGGATCGTGGCCTCAGTCGTCTGGCGTGCGGCTTGATCAAACCTTCCAGGCCAAACGACTGTGAGGAAGGGATTGTAACCGGTGAACACATGTTCCCCTTCCCCTGGTGATTAGTGCTGTGCATGCGAGATCTTCTGTGGATGGTGAAGAATAATGGCCCACGTTTGCCCCCCTAGGACTCTGCCGGACGCCTTTTGTTCCCACCTTCGCAATCACCATTGAATTCGGACGACGCCACCAAAAGTCGCAATGTATTGTTCTCGGCGCCGGCGCTAATGCGTTTGGGGGTCTTGATGGGCATTTGGCATGCGTTTGTGTTATCACCTTTTAACCCGCCCCAGATAAACCTAGGGTACTTCTGCTCTCCCATTCGTCCCAGTGGTAGGATACTACGATGAGCGGTGAGGAGAACGAGAAACTGGTCAATGTTGACCCTCAATGGTGTGTCTTTGGAATCTAGGATCGATTATAACGACAAACAGGCTGACTCCGGACAGTATTCAAGCTGCCCTGCGGATGTACCTCCAGCCAATCAAGGATGGCGACCCCAGACTCGATTTCTACACCATGTACAAACGGGAGACAATGGAGTATGACACCGAATACATGCAGAGGTGCAATGAGGATCTGAACACCACCCTGATATTCGTACGTTTCCGTGCCCCGCTTATCATGACGCGGTGCTGACCACGTTTTTAGGCTGGTCTATTTTCCGCAGTTAGCTCCGCCTTCATCGTTGCCCTCCAGCCGAAGCTCGAGCCAGACCACAGTGAACGGTCGGAACTCTACCTCCAAGCGATTCTCCTCAGCCTTAACCCATCCGTTGCACCGGGTGAGCGCCCTATGGCTCCTCCAACATGGAAAGGCCCCCCTGCGGAGGTTATCACAACCTCAAACCTCCTGTACACAAGTCTTCTCATGTCATTATTCGCTGCATTTGTGGCAATGCTGGGCAAGGAGTGGTTAAACCGGTACCTCCGACACACAGGGGGATCGGCGGCTGAACGTTATGGTGACCGCCAGCGCAAATTTGATGGCCTCAAGAAATGGCCATTCCACCTATTCCTCCGAAGTCTCCCTATCATGCTCCAGATTGCCCTCCTACTCCTTGCCTGCAGCCTATCACGGTACATGTTGTCAGTCAACACCTCTGTTGGGCACATGGTGATCTCCCTCACTGCTCTTGGTGTCCTGTTCTACATTGGGATTGTGATTGTTGGAACATCCTCATATGAATGCCCATTCCAAACACATGCATCAATAGCTCTCCGATATCTCAGAGACAGTGGGATAGCCTGGAAACTGTTGGCAAACTTGTCACCACTCAACATCATCTCTCTTATCTACATCATTTGGATAAAATTATCAGAGAGCTTGTCCCTGCCAAGTAGTGCCTCACTCATCTATGCTGCTCAGATGGATGGGTGCCAGTGGCTCATTTCAATATTCCATCACATTTGTGACACAGTAGGACACCCATCATCCTGGGATATTTCACTGTCCCACATCAAGTCTATCATCTCCAATACAGCTACAAGGGTTGGACACCAGGTCATCATTCTGCTCCTCCAGATTGATCAAGAATTCAGGAACATGAAGCGTGGGCTGGTCCAAGGGGTTCAAAGGTCCAGGAATAGGTGGCTCCTTCCAACTTATGTCACTCAGACACACAATCAACCACTTATACCCAAAAACAATACTTGGCTACAACTGCATGTCTGGAACCTGGAGAGAACTCAGAGACAGAACAGGGACACTGCACGCTGTGTTTCATGGACTCTTTGGAATATCACCGACCCTGAAGCTATCAGCTCTGCTATACATCTTGCAGGGACCATCCGGTGGTTTGATGGTGACTCTAGCCTTGACCTGCCATTTGATGTGGTTGTTTCCATCTTTGAAGCTTGTTTTGACTCAACCAAAGAGTTGTACCCTGGTATGAGGGACTGGGCATACTACTCAGCACGGGCAATACTCCAAATCAATGCACGTGCAAGGGCTCAATCCCATGAGCATGCTCTCAAGTACTGCATCCCAGCCATCCCATCAAACTCAATCCAATATGCTGATCCAGATCTTCACCACATTATCCACATGCTTGAGCTCAACTCTGGCATGGGTAGGCCTATCCTTGATTTCCCAAGGGGGGGGACAAACACCCATGCTCACATGCTGTGGATGTCAAGCTTGTTTGTGGAGTTGACCCATGTGGGACTAAACCCAATCCTGAAATCCTACTGGTCTTACCTCAGTATAGCCAACACTAATCACAAACCTATGATCATCAACACTCTCCTTGTGTGGTATATGCTCCTGGGTGGACATGTTGAGGAGGAAGCCTTCTGGGCTGATAATACATTGTATGCGGTATTCCCATCATCTTTTCTTTGATCTTGATCCACTTACTATTGCTTATGTTAGTGATTCATTGGAAACAATCCTCTCTTACTTATCAACAAGGGTTGTGAATGTTATTGCCAATGGAGACCACCTTGAACACCTCTATTACCTCCTGGAATTTTTGGCAGCATGGGACAAAAGACCACAAAGTTTGACCTTGATAGCTCAGCAGTGGTGTTCTGCCATCTCAAGTGCAGTTCAACAACTTGGGCGGAGGAAAGTACTTATCATCCAGCCACGCCAACAACAGGAGAATCTAGAATCCAATGGTGAAATCCAATTCCAACAACAGGATCCAACTGGTGAAATCCAACTCTATCCTTCTGGGCTTGGACTTCAACTCCGACTCCGACAACAGGATCCAGCCCATGGTGAGGGTCCAAGGTCTCTCTTCTCAATTGTTGAGAGAGAATTCTCTCATGTTGGGCCTGGTTGTGATCTGGTCTGTTCAGGTGCCATCTCCCATCACACTCCCAGCCACCTGGCCTATACACATCTCCTTTCCATAACAATGGAGATTGGATTCCGCCTAGCTACACCACAAAGCACCTGGCCAGCCCCCCATTTGGATTGGCCATCTCACACCTGGATATTTGAGACTGCATTCTCAAGCACTGATGATGATGTTGTTGCAGATGCTGTATGCATGTGGAGTGCATCTGACCATGCACCACCTGGTTCTTTTGTGCACTTCTTTTCAACACGTGCACGGAGGGCTAAACTCTTCTCCCCAAGGTTAAGGCAGATGGGTATATGTGCAATTGAGTGCATCTGGCGTGGTGAACTTAAGGCATCAGTGTCAGAGACTGTTGACTTGTTGAACTGCCTCAATGCCAATGTGGATGATCTGGTGGAAAAAAGTGTTTGGGTGGAGCTATTGGTGGAGGTAATACGATCTCCAATAGGACTCAAGAGGTTGTCCCCTATCTATTGGGACTTATTGGATAAATTGATGACGGGTGGAAACCTCCCCAGGATACACATGTCGTGTGATGTGGATGTGATGGGAATACTTGAGATGATTGAGGACTGGAAGAAGTTGGAGGTCTGGACATTAGTTGTGTGGGAGTCTCTACCATGGTGTGGTGACATCAATGAGCTACCAGCAACTCCTGACCCTGAATCAACAGAAGACCTTGCTGGGCCAGCAGACTACACCAAGTCAATGGAAGAAACCAAACCAACAGATGACCATCCTATGCCAACAGATGGCATCAAGCCAATGGAGGAAACCATGCCAGTGGAGGACACTGTTGTGTCAATGGATGGCACTGAGCCAATGGAAGAAACCGAATCAGCAAAAGAGCCTGAACCAGCAGAGGACACATGGCATAAGGCAATGGAAGAAATTGACCGGTTAACTCTAGAATTACTCTGGCAACGACCATCAGCTCTCCAGAGGCTTGAACGCCATCTCCAATTCTGCTGGGCGAACGAGGATATACTCCAGAATATACTCAACAAGGCACAACCGCATTCGACTCGGAGGTATGTTTCTATCCCTACTTAGCACTTGCCCGTTCTGATGCCAACACTTTTTCGCTTCAGTCACTCTGAGCAGTTTAGGGAACTAGAATTGTTACCCGAATGTACCCCGGGATCATGGTAACTCGACGTGATCTCAAGGGAGCTCATGTCTTCGAGACCGATCTTGCAAGCTATATACATTTTAGATTGTCTCCCTGTTGTTCCTAGTCAATTCGATAACTGCACCCTATATTGTGGCTTGAACACTCCTGTCAAGACGGGTCATATTATTGGCGACCGACGCGTTCGTTTAATAGTATATCTTGAGCCCATGGATCTGCGGTGACCACGAGTACAATCCCCGTCCCCGAGAACCGAGAGCTGGCCACTGGGAAGGTTTCCGCTGACCATAAGACAGGGTCTCAAATATTCGCCGACGAGCACCTCAAGTCAACGAGATGGGGGGCGGGAACGCCTCCCAGTACCCGCCAGCGCCATACCGCACGGAAGCAGACTGTGGCAACGTTGAACGCGTATTATCCCTCCGGAGGCCGTCAGAATCACCGGAAGGCCTTCAGGCGTCGAAGGACGTCAGCCAGGGCTTGGGGCATATGTTGTTTACGGAGTGTCCTTCCATCTCACCGATGCCAACCTTCGAAAATTGGGTGTTCAAGATCCAAACTCTGAACATGTCACCTGTTTCCGTGTTAACCTTGCCGCTAGTAGGAGTCGGACACGAAGTCGGCGTTCGAATATTCAGATCGGTGCTAAAGGTTGCTGTTTTTCTCGAACAAGGCGTTGTGGATTTCAATGAATGTGAGTAATAAGCCGAGGAGTAGTGGCCCTAGTAGAGTAACTAAGTAAATGCGTAAAGATGAGAAGTATGCACGGAAAGTCATAAACGGATTTTGTGGATGTTCAAGGGTGAATAAGGTGGATTAGAGGGGAGGAGGTCTGGATTACCTCCTCAAGAAATCAACATCAAACTCAACCAACTCGGGGTTGAAAGTAATGAACGGTGAGCAAAAAGGGACTAAATCAATCGTAAGGAGGGGTGGCATCACGTCATAATCATCAAAGCGAAGGTAGGAAGGGTCGAGTTGACAACGAAAGCAAGTAACGAAAGTAGCGAGTTATCGTGAACGGGATCGTAACAAAGAATTCGACGGAGAAAGGGAACCAATGACGAGGGAAGGGGGTTGGAACACATGGCATTTAGGCGGCAACGGTTTTGGCAACAGCAACCTGCTCAGCCCTCTCGGCGAGAAGCTTCTTGGCGTTATCACGAGCGACACGGCGGAGGAGTTTGCCGGAGTCGGCCTTGGGAACACTACTGACGAACTCGATACCACCGGAGAGGGCTTTGTAGGGAACCTTGTGGTCGGTGACGTGCTTGGCAATGATGTCCCGCAGCTTGGCTTCCTCCTCGGGGTACTTGGCGAGAAGGGCGGCAGTCTTCTTCTCGGGGACGATGAACGCGAAGGGCAACTCTCCGTGGAACTCGTGGGGGATACCGACAACGCAAACCTCGGAGACGAACGGATGTTCTATCAAGTGAGCCTCCATCTCTGCGGGAGCGACCTGGAAACCGCGGACCTTCAACATCTCCTTGAGGCGATCGACGATGAAGATTTCCATATTCTCGTTGATCGTGACTTCGTCACCGGTGCGGACCCAACCGTCGACGAAGGTCTCCTTGGTGGCTTCCTCGTTGTTGCTATAGCCAGACGCCATTGACTGGGTCTTTACAACCAACTCTCCGGGCTCGTTGAAGCCGGCGTAGGTACCGTCGGCCCTCTGGACACGGGCGACGATACCGGGCAAGAGAACGCCAGCGGAGACACTAGGTTTGTCGCGCTGCTCGCTGTTGGTCTCCATACCGACCATACCAGCTTCGGTGAGACCGTAGCACTGGAAGATGGCGACTTGAGGGAGGAGAGCGGTGAGCTGCTTGAATCGTTCGGCGGAGAGAGGAGCGGCACTGCTCAAGATGGTACGGAGACTGGAGAGGTCGAACTTCCTGGCCTCTGGACGCTGGCAGAGCATGACGGCGATGGGTGGGACGAGGAAGAGGTTGCTGATCTTGTATTTGACGATGCTCTGGAGCATTCCCGTGAAGCTGAACTTGGGCATGACCACGACCGAGCTGCCGCAGTACAACTGGAAGAGCAAGTTGTAGAACATTCCGTAGATATCTAAATACGATCGTCAGCATCGAACATTCTGCTGGAGAAGGGCACTACTCACGGTAGAGAGGCAAGGCTGAAGACGGGGCGCAATCCATTGGTCAGCGACAATCAAAGGATATGGGAGAAAGGAGACTCACTGTTCATGGCGACGTCACCTGGCTGGAACCTCTGTGGCACTTCGGGGTTGCCGATCTGGTAGGTGGTTGCACACATCATCACAGTGGCGATGACCATGTAATGCGAGATGGCGACGGCCTTGGACTTTCCAGTGGTTCCAGAAGAGAAGTTGTAGAACTGCGAAAAGGAAGCGACTCAGCGAACACGGAATTCCTCTCGGAGGAGGATACATACAGCAATCTTGGTCTTTGCCTCGTCCTCAGCCAAGAATGACTCGTTGAAGAGGGGCTCAGGGTACAAACGAGTGCCTTCTTCGGCGAGCTCATCAAGAGTCTGGAAGCCTTCGGGGGCGGGTTCGTCACCGTTGGGAATGACGACGATCCTATCTTCGGAAAGTCCAGCAAGCTTGGCGGCTTCCAAACCGGTGTTGAAGATGGTATGATGAACGATAAGCAACTTGGCTTGGGTCGTGTTGAGCTGGTACAACAGTTCGTCGACGGAGAAGGCGGGGTTTGCCGCAGCGGCGATAGCGCCGAGCCTGTGCGCAGCCCAGGCGGTGATGGGGAATTCGACGTGGTTGGGAGTAAAGAATGCGACACAGTCGTTGTTGCCGACGTTCCAGCGGGCCTTCATGATGTTAGCGAGACCGTAGGTACGAGACCGGATCTCCTCGAGGTGGTAGCTCCTCCCTGTGTCGTTGTCAATGAGCCATGGTGCGTTCTCAGGACGAACGGGCCTGTTGGGGTGCTGGTAGTCGAGGAAGAACTGAGCGATGGTCATGTTGGTGGGGATGTGTGGGACGGTGCCATTGGGGGAGACGAATTCTTGGATGACTTGCTGGGAAGACATGATGATACTAGTTGATTTAGTTTGGGCTGGTGATGGTAGAGATTAGAGAGTAAGAAAGTTGAGATTAAGGGGAGTGTAAGGTTGGTTGAAGAAGAAGACGAGAGAAAATGAAAGTTGGTGAGGAACTCCAGCTGTGGTCCGCTGAGCTTTTATACGGAAGTCTCTGTCACCTGCGGACGGTAACCCGGCGCATGGGGTGACAAACTTGAAGCGGTTGGTCGGAGAGCTGACGATTTATCGTTGACCCGAATCATCCCTCAGTGATGGGATCGGTGACAAGCCGTGGAGATAGTGAAGAGGACAGCGTGCGGTCAATAAGCGCTGAAGAGAGTTGAATGACCGCGAGCCGTCACAATACGGGTGAGGTCATAAATGCGCTACCTCGGATCGCTGACGCTCGCACATGAGGGGGAACGAGGAAGGATTTCTAAGTCATCCGAGTCAAACTTCTGCGGAGGTCAGGAAATCGAGAAAACGACGCCTTCCATCGTCAAGAAACTCCGGTTGAAAAAAGCGATGTACGCCGGGACAATGTAGGGGTGCGAAGGTGCTCCCCCGTTGGGGACCGAGGACGGACCAAACTTGTACCGGGGTGGACATGCCCTGGAATACATGATCCCCAGGTGGCAGGCAATTTTTTTGAGAGGTGTTGGACAAGTTACTATCACCGACAATGTCTCAGAGTGACAGGGACCAGTAAGAATGCGTGGGGAGGATGCAGTTAACTTTGAGCCAGTTTTGCTGGTGGTTTGGGACAACGAGGAAAAGCCAAAGCCGGACTTTGCCGTGGATTTCTCACCACTGATCATGCTCTCGTCCGCCACCAAGTTCACCACGCTTGTCCCGTCTCTGTCTAGGTGTCTGCAAACCGCTGCTACTGCCCGCCCAATACCCTCTCCTCGAGGTACGAGACTATGTTACGCCCTCCGTCTCCCTCCGGAACACGCCAGCTGACACCCCCGACCACCCACCGACCCGCGGCTACCCAGGTACCATCGGTTCCACTGAAGACTTTCTCAAATCTATTGGAAGGTCCGCAGAAACAAAGGTCAAGGTTGAGAAATGGGATGAGCTGTGGAAGTTGGATGGTTCCGAGTTGAAAAAGCAAGGGCTGGGCGTCAAGGACCGACGGTCAGTTGCAGGTGACCGGCAACTCGCGCGTCTTCACCTTACAAGTGACTTAGATACGTCCTCTGGGCGATGCAAAACTATCGCCTTGGTGCAGACCCTGCAGAATTCGCGCACCCGGCCACCCCAAAAAAGAAAATCCGAGGGTACGTACACGCGACTTCCCGCGGTAGCTTCGCTCACGTCATGGCAATAGATGGGGTCCGTCAGTGCAAAACGGAAAACGCATCAGATCGCGAAGGCATCGGTGACAAGTCCACAACGGGCCGCCCAGCTGCACCTTATTCCGCTGCATTTCCGCAATCCTCACAGTTTCCTTCATGTGG
>Ga0307511_10001900_pt1 | contig 21939 bp, 32 predicted proteins | sample 13_EM_MG_FD_200266 | JGI IMG/M metagenome (GOLD analysis project Ga0307511, IMG submission 200266) | Populus trichocarpa ectomycorrhiza microbial communities from riparian zone in the Pacific Northwest, United States - 13_EM | ecosystem: Host-associated > Plants > Roots > Unclassified | place...
GCTTGCTTGGTGCTTGCGGAGGAGGGGTATCTAGGGGAGAAACAACTGTAGCAGAGGCATCTGTAGAGGGTTCCGGGGAAGGTTGGGCCATATCAGCGTGAGTTAACACAAACAGGATATAGATATGCATAATGGACGTCCAGGAGATCATAAGTACTTAATAGAACATACCCACCGCAATGTTGTGACCACGTGGTAAGACATTCACCTAAGGCGTGATAGGCGCCATTTGATGCATTGAATCTGAATCAAGGGCGCTGCATGCACAGGCTGTTTATGCAGCGTTCAGTTTTTTTTGCCACCTAGCTGTACAACCTTATGCTTGTTCAGTACACTATTCTCAGACAAAAGAGTGTTGGCTAAAGTACTTTAAGTACTTACTGTCTTGGCAGCGAGAACAGTTGCGCGGATACTAGGGTACTACCTGGAATTTGTAATTGAGTTAAGCTAATTATTTGTCGTAAGCGTGTGGTAGATTTTGTATGTAGTATTTGGAGGTAAGAAGTTCTCTTTTACGAGGTATCTATAGCCAGTCGAAGGATACTCATGGTGGTGGATGTATAGGTTTGATAGTATATATCGGTACTTTTACGAGGTATATGTTCTGACCCATTCAGCAGCTAATGACCGGCCCATTCACCAATCTGGCGACCACAATAATATTCTAATATTATTATTTCATACGAAACTATGAAATAAACCAAACAAGTAGAGGTATGACATAAATAAAATACTAGATACAGATTGGTGAATGGGCTGGGCCCATTGCTCAATGGGACGGTCATTAGCGCCATTGGTGTATGGGCCGGCCCAACTAGCGGTAGCGTCCCATTGCTGACTGGGCCGTATTGCTGAATGGGTCAGAACATATATAACCGAAATGTATATCATGTTGAGGTATTGTGACATATGTCATATATGCCATATAGGCCACGAGAAGCAGAGATATCACGTGAGGGATGGAAAGTATGTATATATAGCCTGGTATAAACCAGCGAGAGAGAAGATATGCAATATACATCGGATGAACTCGTTATCCTTCATATACACTTGCCATATATATTTTTCTACACTTCCTCCATCACCAGATCTGGCTCGATATGCACCATGGCCAGGGTACTCATATGCGGATTGTAATTCAAAAATAGTACTCGGAGTTAGACAAAAGAAAATGGCAACTACCGACATGCAGCTGGCTGGCACCTGTTCTCTGAACAATTGTGCAATAGGTTCGAATTCGAGCATAAGGTCTGTAATACTGTAAATTAACGTCAGGCGGCTTTTGTGCTCTCATACATGGTTGTGTTGCATTACAAAGAATTATCCCATCGAGCAGCCAGCGTGAAGAGGAGGCTATCATGAAAAAGGATCACCAGGGCTGGCAGTGAGTTACGCCTAGGGAAAGGTGGATAGTTAACTGGTCTTAGTGTAAGACAGACTCAAAGCGAAAGTTCGTTTGTTGTCACACCCACTTGATTTTTGTTCTTGTCTAACAGTAGTCTGATTAGCGTGACAGGCTATGGGAGGTGGAGCAAACATCATAGGGATCAAGCTTGCCGTTATGTCCAAGTGTTCCACTCGGAAAGCAAACCGAGTTCCCGAATGTGGACGCCATCATGGTATGGGTTGGTTGTCGATTGGAAATACAAAGAAACATGCGGAAGGAAAGCGGCTACCACGGTTGTATCTAGACCAGGTAGATTGTCGGGGACTCATTGGCTGGGCCGGGGTCAAGCTGCCCATAAAATAGCTATGGCAGCCCCATTAGTAGCCTAATACTCCTCCTCAGCATAGCTCCTCCAAACCTACGTATACTGTATCCTATGGGCGAAGATCAAGCAGTCGGAATCACGGCCCAGTCAGTGTCGTCTCACGATACCCGAGAGATGCCCCAAATGAGATCCCAAGGTGTGAAAAGGGCTGAAGTTCAAGAAAAGGTAATACTCTAGCCATGCGTGCACAACGCATACACCCATAAATTGTATCAATGTTGTTAACATATATAACAGACTCAAGAATCCCATTCCGCAAGACCTTTAGCTGCACTCTCGACTCAAGCAGATGATTCTACTCCTCATTCCTCAGCTGTATGCTTGTGTAATCTCCAGTATCCTAGCAGTTTGAACAAGGCTAACATACTGATAGGGACAATGGAGCACTCAAAGAACCCCACGTAGTGCAGACCGCAATGAGATGGTCGACTTTACCAGTGTGATCTCGGAATTCAGGGAATATATGGAAACAGTCCAACATCGGCTTGATGGACAGCCCCGCAATGACCATGGTTCCCACGCCTTCAACACACTAGACCTGATGCAACTGTTTGGGCAGATTATAGAAACTATGCAACATCGAGTAATCACAGATCTGATTGACGAGACTCGCTACTTGGAAACCAAAGTCGGGAACCTCATGATGAGATCGATGCGCCAAGGTGACCCCGGCCTCCCCGCACTTGCCGGACCCAGAGGGTGGAAATTGTCGCTGTATGGTCCCATTAATCTAGTGAGAAGCGCGGTGATAGAACACATGTCTAGCGGTGAACAGTGGACTAAGTCAGACTCCTGGGACGAGATTTGGAGAATGCTTCCTCCAGATACTGATGGAATTCTGGCTCATGCCCGAGAGAACATACACTGTGAGGTGATTAAGCCTCGCGACATCCCCTTTTTAGAATCTTACCTTCCGGATCTCATCATCTCCGCTACTGTGATTCCTATTGCCTGGGATTTCGACCACACCTCCGATTTTCTTGGCGATGATAAAACCAAGCAATATTTGGCACACCTGCATCAGTCTATTATTGATGATACTGACACAACGCGTGCGTGGAAAATTCCTATCTTTCAATTCCTTCAGGTCTAGTTCATGCTGACAGAGTGGCCAACGGAGCCCAGATGCAGCGTATGATATCTACTGTGTCAGAGCCTATGCAGTATACGCCTTGACGAGAGGCAACAAGCAATTGGAACCGGAGCGTGCGAAAAAGATCGATGCGCTAGCTCGTACCCTTCACGATTACCTGCGCCCACTGGGTACTACCGAGGGGATGGAGGATCGTCTACGATATGCAATAAAAGTTGCTACAAGATCGGGACTGGAGTTAGCACAACAAATAAAACACCCTGTGGCTTCCACATGTGGGTGCCGACCTGGAGATGATTTCGATCCACGCTTCATGACTGCAAAGGGCATGCCTGCCGGTAGTGATAAAGAATCTAAACTGGTGGAAGCGGGTGGGAGAGTGGCCATGGTATTATCACCTCCATTTCTGATAATGTGGTACGAGAACAACGGTAATCCAGCCTGGGATGTGGAAACCGCGGACATCGGGGGGCTCAGTGACTATGTTATTCGGAAAGCGGAGGTCATTTGTTACACTATGAAGGAAGACAAGGATAATGGAAAATTCGTAGAAATATCTGGAATATATGGGATATTGGAGGAGGAGGAGGAGGAAGAGGAAGAGGTCGAATCATGCTAGCACTTGCCTATTTTGCTAAAAACTATGAAAGAAGAGAAATTGGTTCTTGGTCGTTTGATTTACATGCATGATTTCTATCAGTCTTAGTATTTAGTTTTACGGAAATGAGGTTCGCACTACATTGCCGCAAATGATTATTCTTATCCAGGGACGTCATGAACGTTCACCTTCCGGGTTTTTCTGGTCATCAACAAATACCTCTTGCAAGGCTGTGCATGCTTCATGCTACTACATTCTGCCTGTTTATTGCTTACCGCTGTAACTCTTGTGATGTTACTCGGACTTCAGCCTCCCTACGGCGGACTAAAATTAAAACCGTACTCAGTCCACTATGATTGAGGTTAGAAACGTCCGGGAAGGTTTTGTATTTACGTAATATACAATTCCATTTAGAAAGTGTTCAGGACGCAGAAAAGAGGGCGCGGTTGGATGCGCGAAGGAGGGGTTTTTGCAAAGAGTATCCATTGCCGGTCAGGGCAATCCGTGCCGGCGCCTTCAACCTCCTTCCCAGAGGGTTGTTTGCAGCGCTCCAAACTCCGTCCGTGAAGCCTGACGCCACCCCCCGAGCCAATTCCCCCCCGCGGGTTGTGTGGCCACCCTCAACTCCTCCTGCGAGGCACAACCGCGAGTCCCTCCTCTGGGGCAAAATTGTGCAACCTTCGGCATCCTCAGTCCCCTCTTGCGAGGATTAGGTAATTCGTTCTTGCCCGGGTAATGTTGAAGTTGAAGTGTGGTGTCTCAAGCAAGTTGCTGTGCCGCCAGAAAGTGGGTGACCACTGTTGTAGAATCCAAAGGCCAGGCTCTATGATTGGGTGCGACTTTCTAACCAGCCGAGGGTAACCCAGCCTTCCGAAATTATTCCTGAATCCCGTAAAGAAAGAAACTAAAAGTTATTCTAGGGTTATGCTACATATACATTCCAGAAGTGCCTACTAAATTAAGCAATTCAAAGCGAGCAAGATACCTTCTACCTGCCTTAGGGCATCCTGGAAAGGGTAATTACTGCCTGCCTGCAGTTGGCTAGCACCGGTTCTGCCAAATTTTGCGTTGGGTTCGAACCCGGGTAGTTATAGAGTCTTTAATACAATGTGGGGTTAACGCCGGGTCCCTTTTGTGCCTTCATACAAGGTTGCGTTGCCGCGGAGCAACCTGAATGGACAGGAGGCTACCTTTTCTGGCTACGGAGGAGGAACGCTGCGGCGTTGAAGTTGGAGAGATATCGGTGAGTGTAGGGTGGCGTTGGATTTGAATTATTGTCAATTGATACCACGCAAGTTATATGGGCCAGAGGAGAGTACGGTTGGACTAGTAGTTAAATTCAAAATTCTTAAATGAAGTAAAAGCAAAAGCTGTTGTTACACTACAAAGTTTACCTATAGTTTATCCTCCTGCTGTATGAGGAGAAAAACAACCAAAACCAAAAACTATATAACACTTCGGCATCATGTGACCAGAAATTAGCAACACCTGTAAACGAAAACTTGTTAGAAAAAAATGTATCCACAAATGAAAACTTGTTAGAAGAAAATGCATCTATAAACGAAACATAAATAGAAGAAAATACTTCTGAGATTGTCGAGACTAGTGAAAGTAATACAGAAACAAGCTCTAAAAATGATGATTCTACTTCCGCTTTGGAAAGACTACCAGATCTTCTTAATGCAACTCGTTCTACTCCATTCGTTATAACTTCTTTTTCAAGACCTGCTATGCACAGTTCAGCAAATCTAAAAGCCAGCTTCGTTTGTTGTTGTCTCCATGGAGGTCGGCTGCATCAATAGTGCAGGTTGAAGTAGCTGCTGAAGGCGGAGACCCGATTGTCGTGTTCCGAAGCAATTTCAAGTGTCTGAATGCCCCCACAGCTCGCACAGACAAAGCAATCGAGTTCCCGGATGTGGACGCCACCAACTCTCCGATATACCTAGGTGGGGTTGTCGATCGCAAATACAAAGAAATACTACCGAACGAAAGCGGTCGCCCAGGCCGACCTTTACGGTTGGAAAGTTACTGATAAATTGCTGTGGCAGCCCCATACTAGCAGCCTCCTACTCCTCCTCAACAGTGTACTGGACAGCACCCCCAAACCTACGTATACCGTTATTCTATAGACAAAGATTAAGCAAGCGGAACCACGACCTAGTCTACGTCGTCTCACGATACCCGAGAAATGCCCCAAACGAGATCGATCCCAAGCTGCGAAAGGGGCTGAAGAAGATCAAAAAAATGTAATACTCTAGCCATGTGTGCACAGCGCATACCCCCCCATGAATTGTTATCAATGTTGATATATATAACAGACTCAAGAATCCCATTCCGAAAAGGCTACAGCTCCACTCTTGTCTCAAGCAGATGATTCTATTACTAAGCCCTCAGCTGTATGTTTGTGTAACTTCCGGTATCCCGGCAATTGGATTCTCCGGTTGTGTTCGGCGGGTTGAACAAGGTTAACAGACTGATAGGAACAATCGAGCACTCGGAAACGCCCTTACATTACAGATCATAGCGATGAAGCCGACTTCACTAGTGTGATCTCCGAATTCCAGGATTATATGGAAAAAATGCAACATAGCATGGATACAAAACCAGGAACTGCTCATGGAGGGAGCCGCTCCCAAGGACTCAGCACTCTAGGCCTGGGGCAACTGTTTGTGCACATAATAGAAACTATGCAACATCGCAAAATCTCAGAACTAGAGGACCAGATTTGCTGCTTCAGAAAAAGAGTGGTAGACTTCCAAAAGCTTTTGTTGTCGCAGGGTAATCCTGGCCTCCCGGAAACACCTCCAGCCAGAGATTTGAAAATGATGCTAGATCATCCCCATAGTTGCATTACCAATGCGGTGCTGGTATGTATGTCGGGTGGTGTTAACTTGACTATGCCTAAAACTTGGGAGGCAATTTGGCAAATGTTTCCTGAAGATACGGATGGAATTCTGGCTCGTGTGCGAGAGAACATTCATTCTGAGGCGATTAAGCCTTACCACATCCAGTCTTTGAAGACTTACCTTGGGATGCTCATAATCTCCTCTGCTGTGATTCCTATTACCTGGGACTTCGACCATCCTACCCTTGATTTTCTCGGTGATGATTACATCCAGCAATGTGTAGCACACCTACATAAGTCTATCATTGATCATTCTAGCACAAAGCGTGAGTGAAACATTCCTATCTTCACGTATATTCCTTCAGGTTTTGTTCAAAGATGCTGACTGAATGGCTCACGGAGCCCAGATGCAGCGCACCACATTCACTGTGTCAGGGCCTATGCAGTATCCGCCTTGATGAAAGGTAACAAGCGGCTCAAACCTGGACGAGCGAAAAAAATCGATGCACTTACACGTACCCTTCACGATTACCTGAGCCCACTCGGGATTACCAAGGGGTCGAAGATGGAGGATTTTCTACGAAATGCAATAGAATCTGCCGTAACATTGGGACTAGAGTTAGTGCAACGTCAGGGGCGCCTTTTGCCTCGCAAAAATGGATGCCGGCCTGGAGATGTTTTCGACCCACGCCTCATGACTGCTGAGGGCATACGTGCCGGCAGTGCCGAGGAATCGAAACTGGTAAAAGCGGGTGGGAGGGTGGCCATGGTCTTGTCACCACCCTTTCTTCTAATGTACTACAAGCACGGTACTAGTCCAACGTGGGATGTGGAAACTGTGGAGGTTAATAGTGCCCCTAGGGGGGATATGTTGCTCAGTGACCTCATCATCCGGAAAGGGAATGTCCTTTGTTATACCATGACAGGAGTGGAGATATCTGGGATGGGGAAGGAATTGTGATAACACTTGGTTCTTGGTTTTCATCAACAGCAAGGGGGATTACAAAGAGGAATCGTTTGCTTTCCATGTATGATTTCTGTTAGCTTAGGACTAATTTGAAGGAAATGAAGCTCGCATCACATTACCGCAAAAGATAATTAATACCCTGGGACCTCATGGATGCGTCTAGAGATCTAGGTTTTCTGATGATTAAACGAATACTGCTTGCAAGGCGTTACATATTGTTAGCTTACTATGTCATTTTGTACCAAAGCCATGCCCTTACGTGCACGTTATCAATCCGGAGTCCAGCCCAATGCAAAATCCGGAGCACACTGGCACTTGGCCTCGCAATTTCATGGGATTTACATGTAAACATTTTCTCTCTTATGCTGTATGAATAAAGGCTTGGAGGTGTGCAACAAGGTTGTGACTAGATGACGTTGACAGTACTTCATGACGTTGACGGTACTTCATGACGTTAGCGAGTAGTCTAGCTTGTTAGAGACTAGTGAGCGGGCTTGGCTTGAGAGCCAGCGACTAGTCCCAAATAGCCTTGGGCCGAGACTAATAAAACACCTTAAATCCGACCACACAAATCGAACCTCCTCCTCAGTCCAACCAGACTACCTCAGTCCCCCCCACCGAAAGAAATCCCAGAACCCATACTCTTGCAATACTTGCTAGCTCCAGTTTATTGCAATGAATGCGCTACATTGACAAATCAAGGTACGCTCTGCTTCATTTAAGTTGCACAGTCGATACTGATAAGATCTTCACAGATGGGAGATATTGGCCTGCCTGGAGTTCGCCCCCTCTTTTGAAAATTTTTTTGGGAAGGTTAGTTGTATGGGGTTACATTGCATGATGGACACTGATAAGACCACCGTAGCCGAGACGTTTGGACTATGCGTCCTCAAGGCCGCCCTCTTTTTTTAAAATATTTTTCAAAATTAATAATTGTTATATTTTAAAAGTTGAGCGACAAAGCAAACCCCATTCGAGTAGGGAACCCAGATTCAGTGCCTCTGCTGCCTTCCAATCAAGGACAATATGACAAAGCACTGGAGTGGTATGGGCGAGCATTGGTTGACCACCACAACCACCGTCGGGATTTCCCTCCCTCGGCGCTGGCAGTGAGTGCTGAGTTCGATGTAGCTGAGGTGGGCTAGCGGGGAATGTTGACCTCTAGAATTCTGGCGATACTGTCAACCCTTTTCTCGCGCGCAAACACCCAGTTGGGATGGGCGTGAAGATAATGCTGGGGATTACAAAAAGTGGAGAAGGCGCATGAAGGCATATGCCGTGATCAAGCAGATCACTGGCAGGCGGGGGGGGTGTCGAATGCAGTTTGGAACGACTTCAAGGAATATGCAATGGACGCTAAAAAGGACGTCCAGCGTCTGGTCGGACACCTTTAGAGAGGGTCTGAGGTGATTAGGAAGGGGAATAAGATGCGCGCGCAATCTCATGTTAGACAGTTTGAAGAAAGACGGCGGTTCTCTTTGGTTGGACAGGGAGTCTCCCTACTCGACTTGGCTTTATTATTAACCTCCTTTGAGGTTGACGAAGGTCCTCGAGAGCAACCCAGAAACTCGCCCCCGCCAGCCACGGCCTTGGACATCCCTGCGAACCCACCCCCCATGATTCCTCAGCGAAAATTCACAAAGCGAGTCATACACTACACTAAATACTATGCGCAAAAAACATTTATTACAAATAAAGACAATTCTTTGGATAGGTTATAAACGATTACTTTCGCGACTGTTCCGCGTTGGGATGGGAGTCGTTTTGTTGACTCCAGACCTACAAGCACCTTTCAATATCTAGGGTCTGGCCGGGCGCGCGTGGAACCAGTCATGGTAGTGGTCCATCACGTAGAGGATCAAGTGAAGGACAAAAAAATGGAGGAGCGGGGCATCAGGGGCAGGACCCTCAGTGTATGCGCGGGGGGGTGCGGAGTTGGTGGAGGGGAGCTCAATGATCAAAACTTGGGACTTCAGGGTAGTTGCTTGCCAGGAAGTTATTTTTAAAAGGGATTGCTTGCGTGGATCGGATACGACAAGGGATTTGTGGTAGAAATAGTGGATTAAGGAACACTCCATGGGGGAGGAGGGCGCGATGCCATTACTTAACCATCAAAGACATCTCCTGGCTGCAAAAGATTTTAAAACTCGGAACTTCAGGTTTCAGGGTACTTGCTAGCCAGGCAGTGGTTTTTCAGCTAAGGCACAGGACCTATGGGATTTATGGCGTTAAGAGTAGTTTAAGGAGCATCTCCGCAGCGACAACGGATTACGGCAGCTGGAGAGAAGGGGGGTGGGGAACCTGTTATTTATCAATTTCTCTGTTTTCTTTGTTTTCCACACTTTACAAATTATGTTTTTCATAACGCTCTTCACGCTCTCTACGCTTGGGCTTTTTAACGATCTTTATCATGGAATCTTTAGGCATGTAGTGCAATACAAAACTCCTTCCGCTCTTCCCCAGTATCGATGTGATTTCATTGTCAATAAGCCGCCTGATATTTCTTTTCAATGAAGCTAGGTATATCCTGTAGAGCTTGAGACATGGATTTAGTACTAGTACATGTAAACATAAACAGCAAAATATCTCGTAACATGTTCTCATGCCCAGCCGTCATGTTCTTTCCCAGAGTTCGTTGATACGGGGGAATAAGTTCTTCCATAGTCTGGGGCTGGTCTTCTAATTGAAGAATAATGGACCTGGCGGCAGTTGGGGGGGCCATATGTACAGTGCGTGGGGGGGGGGAGAAAGTTTCCGGGCTCCTTTTTTATGCAGCGATCGGCGCCAGAGTGATATGAGTTGAGCAACAATGGAGATATCTACATCAGTCCCGCTTACATCTACATATATACATTGCCTGATGATAACTATACAAGATAGAAAACTCATCAATATTCAGTATACAATCCTTCGGCGGTACAGGACTATCACCCAGCAACCTGTCGAGGCATAGATCTGGTAAGAGGGTCTAGCAGGCGAGTACCTGCTCTAGACGGAAGTTAATCCAAATGAGCATGTCTGGCACTATCTCAAGAAGATTTTGTATCAAATGTTTCCTATCCTTGCTCCGTCTAGTTTTTTTTGCCACCTAGCTGTATCACGCATGTATCACCGGACCAAAAGCCACATTGCCAATGCAGTAGTATGGATGCGGCTCTGTGTTGTTTGCCAAGCTTTGGTATTTGCCAAGCTGTGGTCATCGCCAAGGATGATTAACACTAGATGAGCTAACTATACTAGGACGCACTAAGTGTTTAGTGGCGTCAGGTTTGAAGCTGCCAGCTTTACCTCTCACCTATTCTCTGGAAGAACACCAATCCTCCTGCCGTAGAGCATATCGCCGCGCTGGCTTCTACCCCTTCCAGATCCTCCCCTCGGGGGCGACAGCCGTCCCTGGATGTCATTACTTCACCCATCACTCCCACGTCTGCCGCCTGGGCCGATCCGCCCCAACACCCCCGGCTCGCCGTTGTGCTAGGCATTGACCCGCGATACCGTCACCCATTGCTAGCATGCCGCTCCTTGTGCTTTTGCCCAAGTATATGGGGTACCATCAAGTGTATTGTGGCTGTATGGCGAGTTTTCGATCGGCGGAGGGATAACGCTGAATTTGGTTGTGTGGCTGCGGAGTTATGGTTGGCGATCCTTTGGGTAGTTATTTACTTCTTGAGAGAGGGGGGTTGTGGAGATTTGGGGGAAGCTGATGGAGGTGCAGTGTTGTTTGTCGGCGTACTTTTCGTTCCTGTTTATTGACAGCATGATGTTCAGGTGGTGAGTTTCCTCGGTATCATGGCCCTGGGTTGTCGCTGGATTGCTAATTTGGCGCACATAGGCTTATATACTATACGCCTTGGGGTATATATCTTCCTTCAGCTGCCTCAGTATCCTCCCCAGAAACTGATCCCATTTTGAATCCAATAGCTACCCTCGTTCGCCTGGTCTCCATTTGCACCATCAACGTATATATTACCTCCTGGATTCTCACCCTCGCTGGCACGACAATGAATCCCAGGATGCTTTTTCCGGCATGGATATTTATTGCCTGTGTAAAGTCTCTCAGCTTCTTTGGCATCGCCATCCCTCAGGAGGAGTTGAATCCCATCTAATATGTATTCTAATACAGGTTCTGATTACTGCGTACTACATCACCCAGCGAAACATTAAAGTCGTCCGGTCGATTTACAACCCTATAGCGATATTTATAGCGGTAGCGTGCTTTGTGAGCATGTCCGTTTTGTTGATTGAGTTGCATAGTTGCACGGGTGGGGTGAGTTTAGCGAGAGCGGTTTATAAGATTCAACATGGACCTCTAGAAGAGGGGCACGAGGACCTTTAGAGAAGGGCCTCGTCGCCGAGCCTGTGAAATGGGGTCGAGCTTGTCCATATTAAATATCCGAGGCATGATATTTCCCTCGAAGTAGGGTTGGAGGCTTGGGGTTCTTGGAGCTGTCTGTTTGGAATGGAATGAGTGTGCGGTTTGTATTGAATGTACGATATCATGGAGTTAATGAATGATCGTTATCTGTGTTTGTGGAGGAAGAATGTACTTTTTGATTGCGCCGCACCATTGACAGAAAAGAGATTATATATTGTGATATACAGCCTTTCCATGCTCCTCTGTGGCATCCCCAACCTCCGGCGCCTTGGGTGTGGATGGTGATTGGCACCAACTGTGTGAGCATCTTGTGTTCGCTAACAACTCCAGATCACATGCCATGCATTGAGTATGAGGGAGTAGGTGTTCAGCTTCCGTTGTTTACCCTGGACCGGCAACCTTGAAGGCATCACAGTGGATGTTGAAACAGCAGGGGGGGGTGGGGGATCGAAAGTGGGTGTGGGGAGGCAAAACCAGCGGAGGAAGGGGTTTATGCGTGCTGCGGGTTGTGTGTACTACAGGGAGGGGATGGTGATACCATGGCAAGCATTGTACGGGGTTGAAGGCACCAGAGGTTGAAAGCATTGTGGGTTGAAGCCAAGGGCCAAAGGCGGAATTTCAGGGTAACCTGAGCAATAAGAAAACGCTCAGCTCTTTGAATGGATGAAATAAATTGACTGGAGTCTCGGCACTAGATGGGAGGGGGTCATCCCCTGGTGGGCGTAGATAGATAAAAGGCACGAGAATAGCCAGGGATGACTCAGCTTCGCAGGCTGCTATCTTCTCCCCTATCCTGCCCATTGATTTCTCCTCAACACATGCCTAGCCTCGGTAGCATAAGGGAAAGGGAGATTTATCCCTTGATGATTTTCGCAAAAATGGTTGAGGAGAACTACCAGGGTTCGAGACCCGGTTAACCCACCGTAGAATAAAATGTGCCATTGCGGCCATGACGTTAACTGGGATTCGGTCTGATAGCCTGGTGGGGGGAGAAGCACGTGGGACTCGGGGGGGCCGAGCCGCGGGCTATCTCTTTTATTGCTTTTGACACAATGATGTTTTTTTCTTTCCTAGGGTAGTATACGTAGGGGAACCTCATATACGATTGAGTCCCCCACTACCGCCCGTAATTACAGTCAAAGGCAAATAGCCCCTGGCTCCACATAGGAGTCACCCCCAACGTGTGAATCTGAATCTATAATCTCACAAAACCTTCTTGAGAACTGTCGAAGTTGGCGACGCACCCACCGCATACAGAGCTGCCTTTGCGCAATTCGACGCTCTTTCGCAATGTCACCGTTGGGGCCCAGTTCGATTGGCTTGAATGATTATGGTGTGGGCGGTGAGACTAGTGGATGGGCGACAATCCAATGGGAAGCCTGTGGGAGAAAGAGGCCTAGGAGAGAAAGACTCTGCAAGCGGAGGGGGATTTCATGATCAGGTAGCTGCTGTCGCTCTGAGCGGAAAAAGAGAAGGCGGAGGTGTATCTCAGTGATTGAAAGGAGTTCGAGACGCGAGGTCGGGGATTCTCTTGAAGAACTAAAACTTATAAAGTCTGGTGTATCTGTCCCTCGTAAATCAGGGGCTATATACAATATTAGCAGATATAACCTTTGACTTCCCATAGTTTACACCGTTGATACCTATTGCTATATCTTTAGCAGATGGTCACTTTGTGGACGACTGTGGATATGCACCTGGTCCACAACCATTGGTATTCAAATTGTAACCTTTGATATGCCATGGACAATATCTGACGCATTCATCGGTGATCAAAACACCTCATTGCCTTGAAATTCCTGGAAATGAACACCAGATTAAGATGGTTTACAGCCTTGAACTACTAGAGGTGCCAAAAGAAAGAACAGAAAATTGCGACTTACGAGGACAAGAGGCGAGGTTGAAGTAGAAGCGAAGCAAGGTTCAGGTAGTAGAGATGCAGACCTAATACCACCTCTTCTAATTTGACCTCCCTGACGAACCCCACTCAGGCCAAATATCGTACCAACAAACTCATAGCCACCTTAACTAATAATCTATACAGGTGTCAAACCGATCCTGAGGGGGATTGTAGTAGATAACCCTCAGTAGGGGTAGATGGTGCTGTAGGAAAAAAAGTTGGGGGTGCAACGGAAGAGGGAGTTGAGCTTGAGGTGCCTCTATGGTAGCTCTCTATGGTAGTTGAGGGTGCCTCGGAGTACATGGTTGGGGGAGCCTTAGAGGGGAAGTTGAGCGTGCCACAGATCTGCCCTGTCTAGGAAGGGTAGAGCAGAGATATTAGCGTGGATGTTGTAGAGCGGAGCATGTGGAGTGTTGTATAGTAAAAGCTGTAGATGTAGATGCCGGCAGCGAGTTGACACAATGAAATAACCGAACCTACAACCACCCGGTTGCACCTACCATCCGGTAGTCTGGTTCGATTCCAGAAGAGGCAAGTACCACTCGCTATCACTCTAGGATTATTCCGCGATTATTCTCCTATTATTCTACCATCATCCCCATTCTGTAGTAAAATTGCCTACCGACAACCCCTCGTTTCGCCGGATAGTCAGAATTACCCTGAACAAGATTTCCCCCGTAAATTACATGATTTTCACTGAAATTAGGCTATTTCTTAGTGGAAACTAGGGTTTCACAAAGCGAATACCTTGTCCTCTTGAGGTTCCGAGCATAGATATTTTATTGGTCAACGAACTTGGCCATCAGCAGAGATGTTGGACAACAACGAAGTACCAGGAATAGAGGGGCTTGACAATAGAAGGGCTTAAGAGTAGAGAAAACCAACTGGTCATCTAAGGCAGAGACTGGCTCACTTGAACAGATCTCGAGAGAGCTAAGGGTCAAGGGCACCGCGGTGGGGATAGTTGGGGGTGCTATGGACGGGATCGATAGGTTGGTGCCACAGAGTGGAGAGCTGAGGAGTAGGAGAGTTGACGGGGTTGAGGGAGCTGCAGTAGAGAGGATTTGGAAGGTAAGGCTGCAGGTGCCATGAGTCATTGAGGGGGCCGCGTAGAGGGTTGAGGACGTAACCTAAGGCTCACTTGCTGGCCAGCTACAGAATAGTGCCAGATCCTATGGGTCACAAGACAGTGCAGCACCATGGAATTCGGAAGATTTACTACATAGGTGTATTTACAGGCTGTATTGTAATGGCAGTGGAGGCACTTTGATGGTGATGGGAGTAATGGTAGGATGGAAGAGATAGAGATCTGATTCGCAGGTTGCAGCTGTATGGTATTACATAATCAATTCTAAGTTGCCTGTGGTATGGTGGTTCTGCATAGCGTTAATTAGTTCATAGCATTAGCTTAAATGCATAGTTCTGGCTCAACTGGGTATGTTAGGTTTAGCGTAGCTGGAACTTGCAGTAGACACAGGAACACAGTGAACAAAGTTCAGGGTAACTCCATTAGACCGTATTGGATTAAGTCTGGCTATACAGTCAGAGGAGTAAATCCGGTGCCTTTTTTTTCCAGTCTATACGCCGAATCAGCCTGGGTCTATGCGGCGGCCTGGGCCCTTTGGTGGGACCTTCGTTGGGCATTGGGGGCGGTCGACCCCCGAACTACATATGAGCAAACTGTATAGTACCCGAACTCGCTGTGTAAGAAAGAAAGAAACTAATCGGGTAAACAGAGACATGATATAAGCCCACATCAAGCATCATCTATCGCCAGTCGCTGCGTTCCACTTTTCTCCTCCCTCTGTCAAAGTGGTAGGCTTCAATCGGGAGCCAGTATCCTCTCAACTCCAGGTGACTCCCAAGTGCCAACTTCTTGTCAAAAAATGCCACAATGGAGCTGGTGGCTTTACCCAATCTCCTCATGCCTCCTAAGAGCCAGTGTGCCCCAATTATCCCCTTAACTCCCACATCCTGTATCGTATCTGTCATGGGTCTCTGGCAGGGGACCCTATGGATCACCATAGCCGTAACTAACGGTCCGTTATCGTCAGGTGATGTGCTCCGAGGTGTTTTTGCCAACGTCGGGATCGCTTCCCAGCTGGTCTTGCTGCCGAACGTGGAGCAGCCTGTTTTTTTGTAGCCGGAGGTGCCACTACCAGTGCCTCTACCAGTGCCCCGCCCTCATCCTCATAGCCGGATAGGCCTTCGTATGCAGAGTCGTCTGACCTGTCCTTCATCACTGTATCTTCGCCATCCTTGGCCCTCGCCTTCCCTTTCCTCCCTCTTCTTCTCTATCACCTTCCCCAACTCCTCCACTGCCACTTCTGTGTGTGCCGTCGTCCACTTGTGTCACCTTCTCAATATGGTCGACCTGGGTGGCGATTGTTACCGTCTCGACCGGTAGTGCCTTACCCTTTGCCTGCTACTTCCTCCTCTCTGACGCCATAGCCTTCCCTGCATTCACATATGCATCCTTCCGCCTATGGCTTCAACTTCTCTTCATACTTCCTCTTTCTCCTTCTTCAGCCCTCATTCTCCCGCGTCAGCCTCTCCAGCTTCTCCTTATACCATACCGCCTGTTCCGCAAATAGGGTTATCGTGTGAGTCTGTTCGGCGAATTTCCTTTTAAACTCAGTACCCTCCCCAGTTGTCAAAGTTTTAATTCGCTCCCTGAGTCCCACAATAATCCCATCTCATGTCTCGAGCTTGTCCTCAACATCGTCTTGCTGTGGGCAAAAATCGTCCTTCTGCTTCGCAACTTGCCGAAATGCGTTGGATATCGCTTGTCAACCTTCTCTATCAATACTAACATCCTCATCGGGAATTCTGAGCACTAGGTCAAATTCCTTCATTTTCTCATCTGATTCAATGAGTCCACGAAGTCGACCACATGTGTCAGCAAGAATCTCGCAACCTTCTCCCATTCACCTGCCGTCATCTTCTTCATCCTCATCTGCCTACAATCATGGCCCCATTTGATCCACATTAGCCTCATCATCACTGTCAAGATACTTAGTTAGGTTTCCCTTTGACTCCCAAGGACCACCGTCGCAATGGTCCCTGTCACTAATCTCCCCACGAGCACTTTCCTCGCTGTCAGAGGCCCAATTCACCTGCTTCTCCCTTGCCCAACTTAAATTATATTGACTAACTCAATAATGCCGCGGAGCTCATTGCCCTCCTCCCTCACCTCCTCGGATACCTGCTGGGTCCCGGTCTTAGTGGCCGGAGTCGCTTCCGGTGTTGGTAAATGAGGTACGTTCTGTACCTCCGGAGTATGATATCTCGGTCTATTGTCTAGAGAGGGGACAGTCATCGGTTTGGCTGGTGCCCTTCCCTTGCCTTTTCGATGTTTGGCATCGTTCCTAATTCCCCCAAAAATTGCGGTGCCGCAACTGTTGGAACAATATAATGGTCGACGCATAAGATGATGACTGCATAAGCGAGACCTCGGGGCTGAACGGTGAGGATGGTCGGATTAAGTCTTTTTTTCGGGTTAATTATGTTCCGTGGGACAAGGTATTTAAGGCGGGGTAATTTCCTTACTTTCCGTATTATCATCAAGCAAGCGGCTTCTTCTAGTGTATGAATATACTCTAGCAACCAAAGGTGACAGATCTTACGCTGCTATAAGGGTTGCTTTTCCCTGTAGAATCCATAGTTGTTGCCACCCACTAAAATGTTTGGGAAAATCGCCCTAGTTCAGTTCAGTTCGAGTTCTGGCGAAACTTAACCCTCAGGGGATTCTGTAATACTTCTCAAAAGATCACAAAAATTAGATATTCGTGATGTGCTCGTCTCGGTACATCGAATTCTGTTTTCCCCGACGTTGGAAACCCTCTGGGTGTTGAGATCGACTAAGTGGGCTCGTCCTGCACGGGTGTTGTCGGGTCGGATCGAGGGTAACTTGGGATTGAGGGTAACTTCAGATTGAGGGTAACTTTGGATTGAGGGTAACATCGGATTGAGGGTAACTTCGGATTGATGGTAACTCCGAGCTGTTGGGGCATTCTTTTTTCTTGAAAAAAAACAGTAATAGATTGGGGTGCTTTTACATCGCGGACTATAGGATTCGTTTTGCTCCTTTGGCTGGCCGGGTAGACTATGCATGTATCTTGAATCCAGTTGCGGCTCTGGCTGGCTTGATGTGCATACAAGTACTGAGTTAATAAATAATGAGTCAGTGGGAATCCCGGGTGGATTCAACCGCCCTCGCGAGGTGAATATTGACAAAGGAGATTTACATGAATGACCTCAGCCATGGGTTGCGTATAGGAAGGAAGCTCGTCCGCATCAAAGAGTATTCTGGGGCAGATGAGAGTTGAAGTTCTTCCACTAGCGCAATGATGAACGATGTCGATTTGAATTCCACTCGGGCTGGATTTTATATGTGTGTGATGAGGGATGATGGGACTTATTTTGTTTGGCTTTATCGTGGGACATTGGGTCCATTTCTTTCTCCCGCCGGTCGCGCAGGTTGATTTGTACGTGCCTTAAATCCACTCGAGGTTCCAGCTGGCTCGTCGTATTTCCTCGAAGGGATGTGCATCGAGTATTGAGTTAACACCCCCCTTAAAAAAAAAGAAGATTCGTAAAAATAAACAAAAGGTTTCATACCTCGCCTAGACTGCAGCCAGCTTTGTCCGCCATTCTACTCAAATTCCCGCCATTCTGCATCGATATAGGTAGTAAAATAAAGCCCCCCAGGGTTCGTCTTACTTTCATCTTTTCCCCAAATCGGACGGTCTAGCTGCTCCTAAGAGTTTAGGGCTCCAATAAGCTCTCCGCTGTTTTTGGTGCTGGGACACGTGAGGCTATTGTTTGCTAACGGGGTTAGCTTTGTGGACATTGGTGAGTGTGGTGCAGGAATGCACGGAGGTGGGGGAGGGGCTCGCCAGAGGTACGTCTGATGACCAGGTTTAAGGTTGCGCGTATTGTGCATCGCCTAGTATTGTTCAGCGTCAATGGCTGACCGGAGGACGATTATTTTGGCATTTGATATCTGGAAACTGCTTATCCCCTCTTCGAGGCTGTCAATCCGAGTGTTGGTAGTCTTCTAGACGGTTTGCACCTCGGTGATTGCAGCTTGGAGGGCATCGGCGATGCTTGAAATGGTTTCCAGGGCGCCTTGGGGTCTGCTACTGCAGATTGGGGGGCGATCCTCATCCTCCAATCTCTGTCAGGCCACCTTCCTACACGCCCTATAGCTTGTGTGGGGCGGCAGATAAACTTGCCAAACTCGGGTGGCTCGTCATACGCCCCCTATAGATGTGTATACGAGTACTGGGTTTTCCTTGAAAAAAACGATTTTTGTGTGATTGCATGATTGACTCCCCCGATTGTATCCCCTGATCATGGTTCAAAGGCTCAGGGCCAAGGCAACCTCCTACGTAGCACCTCCTGCCCTACCCCAACTGCTCTGCTAACCTGCTCGGTACCTACCCGATTCCACACTATCTGCTTCTGCTTCTCCTTCTCCTCCCCCTTCTTCCTCTCCTTCGCCTCCTCGCCTTTTCCCCTTTCCTCCACTCAAAGACCCACCAGAACAGCGCATGTCCTGCTGCCTAATTCTCCCTCAGGCCCAACCCAGTAGAACAGGGAGGAGCCCAGCGCTGATGATTGAGCTGTGAGGTGGGAAATAATGTACCAGGAGGGCACAGAGCTCTTGGAGTATTATAGTGATTTTTGTGAACGATGAAATAATGTTGGCTTAGCGGACCTCGGAGTTAATCCCCGGGAGGACCTATGGGAATCATCTCATAACTGGAATTATAGTATAATTTAGTCTGGTTGGAATAGCCCCTTGTAGAGGAGCATAATTTCGCTATCTTGGCTGTCTCGGAAGACTGGTGGTTGGCACCTGTGGCTACCTTTTTTGTCTATCCGTGTTTGGAGAGTGATCGTATTGTCGTGTGAGGTTCCAGAACTCACTCCTCAGGTTGACCTTGGCGGCATCCAGCGGCTTGTCCATCGGATACAATGCGCTTGAATATCCTGGCCCCACCCCGCTTGTACATAGGAGCAGGTAAATTACCGCCGAATCAGCGTCTGATTGGAGGAATTTATGTATGAAGTTGAGCTTCATAGCCTTGTCCTCTCGCTTGCAAAAGATACATCTGCAAAATTCACATGTAAGAGATAGAAAGGAAAGAAGTCATTCAAAAGGACAAACGGCGAGATTATAGTGGAGAAGGGAAGAAGGTAACAGGGGGGAGAAGGCCCAAGGAGGAGATGCAGATCCAATACCACCTAATACAATATGACATGACCTCCCTGACGACCTATAGGCCAAATACCGCACTACCAAGGCCATAAATATCTGTCTCAAGTCATTGCGAAGGCCAAAGCATGGGAGACTAGCGGAATATTTGTGGTGGTAGAAGGTACTGTAGAGAAGTGGGACTGGGGGTGTTGTGGTTGAGGTGGAGGTGTCTCTATGGTGGTTAAGGATGCCTCGGAGGAGAGAGGACACCTAGAGGTAGGGTTGAGAGTGCCGCACTTGTACCATGTCCGTAGATCGTACGACAGATTGTAAAGCAGAGATTGTAGAGCAGAGATTGTAGAGCATAGATTGTAGAGCAGAGATTACAGTGGAGGTTGTAGAGCGGAGGGTGTAGATAAAGCTATAGATGTAGCACCATGGGCCTGAGCCCCCCCTGAAAAGAGGGTACGAGACTGAAAGGAGAACACAACGGAATTCCCGCATTAGGAAATTCAACCTACAACCACCTGGTTGCATCTTCCATCTCTTCTGTACCTATACATAGCGATGGATATAGTGAATAGATTTAATAGACAAACCCTCACCCCCCACAGCATTGAGCAGCGCTCTCCAATATAGCGCACTAATACACAGGCTTTTCGTTCAATTTAATCCCAGAATATTAAGTATATTGCCTTGGATTTTGAAGAAGCAAGCCCTTGGAGGCACAGTGGTAAGAACAATGTAAACCAGAGGCATGGATCTCCGTAAAAAACATATCCTCCCCAGGGGTATGCTATCCCCTGAGAATCAAGGATTCCTACCGAGCCTATGAAGTTCTGGGGATCTCTTAGGGGATCTTTCCGAAGGATATTTTCGGAGGAGCAGAATCCCCGATTGTACAATCGGGGGCAGATGGTGAAAATCCCTGGTTACTTGTGACAGGTTCTCCGACTGACACCTTACTGGGTGTTGGATTGGCCCCCGTTTGTGTGTAACCAGATGTAAGCCGAGGGTGCTTGCCTATGCTGGTCGGTCCTGTATATGCCGTGCCTGGGGCAGGAGCGCTGTTCCTTCCTCTGGCCTTGGAGGAAGAAAGATTAAAGGTGCCGTGGGTTGTGCTTCGGATGAAGGGTTTGACTAACTAACGTAGCAAGCAGAATGCATGGGCCCAGTTAAACATGCGACTGCTGTGAGCGCTGCCGCTGGACCTTCGGAAGAAGACTTCCCACACCCCTCGAATGAAAACGACCTCTGAACCTAAAGCGGGGCGTATCGGAGTTAGGGATGATTGAGCGAATAGATCCTCTCCTACGGCTTCGCCATCACCTCCGGCCTACTCTAAATACGCCGACACGGCCGAGGTCTAAAAGCCTAGGAAGACTACTTAATAGCTCTGGATAGGGAGTTTAATAAACGCAGGGAGCGGAATGCAAAACTGGGGTGCGGTTACGGGGAGGGGAATAAGAATAAAGATATGAGGCGTATAGCTGAGCAGGATGAGGAATAGGCATAAGTGAGGTGGTGGTGTTGGTGGTGGTAGTGGGAGGAGATGGCCGGGGAGATGGGTTGGTTTGGACCCAACGGGGGGGTTCAGGGGAGGCATAAATGAAGTGGATTTTATTGGCCCTCATTTTAGCTGCAGGTTCTGCTGGGAATTAGCATGATATTTAACCAAAGGCAACACAAGACTATGTGGCGCAGAGCAGCAATACATGAAGGCGCAGTGGTCTAATGGTATGATACTTGCTGTGTAGGTACCTGCTGGCTATAGGCAGAGGGTAAGTGATCTGGGTTCAATTCCCAGCTGAGCCGTTAATTTTTTTTTTTTTTGATATACTCTATAAGGATACCCGCCATTGGTTGGAGGATAGTAGATTTGTATCTCTGACATGCTCATAGACCCTTAATACCTATCAGAGTAGTGTGGTAGGGCCTGGTTGTGTGGGTAGGATCGTCACAAAACAGTCGGGTGGCTTTTATTAGGTTTTCTCTAGTGACTGACACCATATATAGCAATTCTACTCCATTTTAGTCATTTCACTATCCGCCGTATCCACCCCACAATCCATCCACCTCTCTGAACCCGCACGAGACGTGTCGGAGCGGTTACTAAAGATCCGACCTGAACTACCACCCATTCTACAGGGCTCGAAGCGTAGGGCCAAAGAATGTATGCATGTA